>Ga0222649_1000205_pt1 | contig 21763 bp, 11 predicted proteins | sample AntAcemetagen337_FD_179865 | JGI IMG/M metagenome (GOLD analysis project Ga0222649, IMG submission 179865) | Saline water microbial communities from Ace Lake, Antarctica - #337 | ecosystem: Environmental > Aquatic > Non-marine Saline and Alkaline > Saline | place: Antarctica: Ace Lake... | reverse complement strand
ATAAATCTTCGTCTAAAACATTAGAAAAACATTTTCATTATCGTGCTATATTTAAAGATAGTGGATTTCTAAGCCCTATTATGAGTGTAAAAGTAGATTGTTGATATTATACTATATAGTTGATTGGTGTAAGTTTTCTTTGAGAACTAAAAATATCTGCGATTAAAATAATATTTTTAATATCATTCATAAAATTTTTAAATATTTTCGTTATTTCATTCTTAACATCTTCATATTCATAATCTGAATTATTTAGAATTTTTTTAAGATGTATATGAAAGTCATTACTATTTGTTATTGTATCTAAAACTTTATCAAATCTTTCATTTTTTTTATTTTTTAAAATATCTGATAAAGAAATAATGCTATTTATATAAAATGTTAAATTACGATGTTCTCTAATTGTTTGAAAAGGTAAAATGAAATTGTAAAATCTTTTAAATGAATTTAAAGAGCTATTAATGTATTTAATTAGAATTATAAAATTAGAAATATCATACATATTTACTACAGAATGCTTTGAAGACTTTATAAGATTTAAAATAATACTATTATACAAGTATGTGTTTTTTCTATCATACGAAGATTTTTCTACATTTAATATTATATTAGAAAGGGTTATGTTAAGAAAAACTATAGAATCGTCTACATTTCTTTTTGAAGTTCTTTTATTTAAATTATATAAATTATTTAATTTATTTTTGTATAATGTATTTACTGATTCGTGATTTGCAACATTATCAGTACAATATGTATTACAGTCAGCTATAAAAAATTTAATTTCGTGAATATTTGCATTAAAATGTTTTTCCATACTTAGTATAGTTTTTTCATCATAAAACTTATCTTTACCTTCTTCAGTAAAAATATTTTTATCAATTTCTAGCCATAAATACAAAGTTTTATCTATGGCTAGATAAATAATACTATAATACATATCTTGGGAAAACCCAATATCAGTATCAATAACCATTTCGTGAAAATGACTTTTTATTTGTTCGGTCCAGTTCTTTACATCATTTTCCCAAGTTAAAATACCAGTATGTTCTTTTGGTAAAGATAAATTCATATTTAATGATGAGTTTAATTTATCTATTAAATATGAAGTATTCTTAACCTTATTATCTGATTTATATATAACTAAGAAGCGAACATCTCCTTTTGGATTAACATAATAAGTTTCCATACGATGTGCTCCGGTTATTACATCAGTATTTTCACGCAAAATAGAATGTAATCCACATAATGTGTCATTCGTAATCAACGAAACTTTTTTATCATCATTTTTTACAATATTATTATTATAATATCCATATAATACTTTTCCATAATCTCCAGACGACTTTAAATTATATATGATGTTTAAAATGAAATTAATATTGTTTTTATTTTTTTTATGGTAATCTTTTATCAAATATTGTAAAACTAAAATTGAAATAGAAACTAATTCTTCATTTTTATTTTTTTCATCATTTACAGCATTTATAAATAAATCATTTTTATATTCTTTTGTATTATTTCTATTAAAATAATTATTTGTTATATCAATCATAATTTTAATATTATTTTTTGCGAAGGGGTTTTCTTTTATTGGAATATATATTGCAATATATAATGAAGAATTATCTCCTTTTTTATAATCAACATTTTCTACCAATACATATTCAGTTTTATTATCAATATTAGTTTTATTTAATATAATATAATCTAGTTCTGGATTATAATCACCTCCTCTTTTTGTCTTTCTTCTTTGTGGGTTTCTTTCATCTTTATTCAACGAACCTTGTCTTTTTTCTCCAACATTAATGGTTTTTTTAGGAAACAGTTTATTTATCTGTTCTTTCGTTAATAATTCCTTATTATATGTATTATTCAAAAATAATAATGCAAAACCAATATCTTGTTTATGTGAAAAATATACAATATTAAACAATTCAGACGTATCTAAGTCAAAAGCGCTCATATATTCGTTTTTAATATCTATATTAACATCACTATTTCGTATTTTAGTTAAACCATTATATACCTTATCAGTTATTTTCATTGGTTCAGTCATTGAATTCTTACCAATATTATTCATATAGTTTTTAACATTTGGTATTCCTACAGCCATAGTATCAAATAATATTTCAGGAGAAATAACTCTTGTATAACTTTCGCTTTGTTCTTTTGAATAAACATCTAAAAACTTTTTTATAGGTTTATCTTCTATATTTACAATACCGTCGTAAATAAATTTTGTACTGAGAGTTGTTAATAATTTGGTTTCTAAATATGTTTGTAATTTTTCCCCATTAGTTGATTTTTTTAAAACTAAATAATTATCAACAAATATAGTTTTATCTAAAGTAAATATAAAATATAGTTTATCAAATGAAATATACCCGTTACTAGACAAATCTACAATCGTATCTATAAATGCTGTATTATCATCACTTGTATTGAAATTATCATATAGATCAACATTACCTTCTTTTATAATTTTAATTTTAAAATCGTGTTGAATATCTCGTATTTTAAACGAGTTTAATATTTTTTTAATATAGTCATTAGATAAATCACCCCCTTTTAACCTTTTATTTTTGTGCTTTTTTTTATCAATCATCGCATTATTAATACTGAATAAATCTTTAAAATGTTGCATTTGACCTGAACCTCCGTTATTATCAGTTCTGTAATATTTTGAGGTATTTTGATTAGATGAATGAGATATTTCTCTCTCTCTTTTATTTATTTGTTGAAGTGCTATATTTAAATTATTATTATTTTGAGTTGTATTATTTAAATGTTGGTCAGTATATCGTATTGGATTATTATTAGTTTTATATAATGTTACCGAACGAAAAGAATGTTTATATCTTGAATTGTTGATATTGTTCTTATTTTTTGTAGATATTTTCTTCCTACTTGAATAATGTATTGGTAAGATGGTTGTTCTATTAATTTTTGTTAAGTTATTATTAGGAGAAAAAGGGATTGGAGATCTATACCTTTTAGTATTAATTCTGGATGTATCAGATATATCTTTTAATCCTTTATTTTGTAAAAAAGATTCTTCTATTACAGAACCAGAACTTTCTTTAACTGGTTGTAGTTCAGGAAATTTGAAATATTGTTGTTTTGCATATGGATTTATCTTCTTAGTTTTAGTAATATGCGAAGATGGTTTGTCAATTAAAGTACCAGAACTTTCTATTATTGTTGGTATAATTGGTTCTGTGAAAATAAAAGGTTTTATTCTATCAACAAAAAAATCATATTTTTCTTTAGAACTCAATAAATTAAATTGATTTAATGTTCTATTTTCAAAATCTTTAATCGGTATGTCTCTGTCTTCATATAAAGTATCATAATATAATAATACATTATTATCGTATTTTGATATATCAAATGCTATTATTGATTCTTTAGCCATTTATATTTATTTATCTTAATTAATATAAATATAATTAAAAAAAAATGTTTATTGTTTTAAAACAACCTTATTATCGTAATAACTTATATATGATGCCCATAAACTGTATGATGATTGTTCTATAATATGATTTTTAAACATAGACATTAATACAAACTCTATAGATTTATCATTTTCAATAACATAATATATGTTATATTTAGAATTAATATTAATTTTATCCAAAATATTGTTTGAAAACCAATAAATATCGTCTGTGAATATAACTACATATTTTTTATTCATATTTTCAAGAGAGTTTTTATAATAGTCGATATCTATTAAATCTTTTTTTGAAATATGTAATGACACCATTTCATCATCCAAAGTTTTATCACTAAAGTTATCAAGAATATCTCTATATTTATAATATGCAGGATACATAACATCTTCATTATTATAAACAATATTGAGCATTTTAGTATATAATGATTTATCAATATATGCGAAACTTTTTAAACAACCTTCAAATACGATGTTATTCGATATAGTTATAGACTTTTCAATGTCGTCATTTATATCAACAATTGTAAAGTTAAGCGAATCATATTTTTCTTTATCGATAAATGTAAATAATCCTTTGAACAATGTATTCCAATATGTATTTTCTTTATCATTGTCATTTAAAAAAACTAATTGTCTTCTTATTTTGGACTTTTTGGATTTACGCATAAAGTTGATTATATATGATATTTGATATAATTGTTCTCCAATATCTCCTTGAACATTAATAGTTATGTATGGATATGTTTTCATATTATAATATTTAATATATCATAACTTTATATGTGATGTTTTTGTATTTTTATCATATTCTATATTTACAATAATATCAGCACTATCTTTTATTATATCTATATGTGAAACTATAACAATGCAACTAAATGTATTTAATAATTTTTTTAGAAAACTGGGAACAAGAGATAGATTTTGATTATCACACGCTGTAAATCCTTCGTCGATGAATAATTGTTCTGTTTGCGTATTTGAATACAAACTCATCCTTAACGCAAGTGATATGACAAACTTTTGAAATCCGGATGCTTGATTTATAGATATTACTTGTTTAATAGTATTATCACTACAAGTATTATGTATAAGCCAATTAATATGAATAATATCTTTATGTTCATTTATCATAAAGTCTAACTCAAAATTCTTTGTATTTTCGTGACATAATAATTTAATATATGAATTGGTTTTTATCATTAATTTTTTTAATATGTGATTTTCGTATAAATCAATTTTATAGGTTTTAAAATTATCTATTATAATATCTAATATATCTATAGTTTCAGTTATTTTAATATTTTCTTTAAGATAATACTCATAGTTATCATTATTTTTCTTATTATATTCTTTTAATGTTATAATTTTAGTAATATTGTCAGATTTGTTTTTTATATCTAATGAACATTTATCTATTTCTTCTAATACGGCTTTCTTTTTCTTAATTGACACATTAATATCTTTATATTTTATATATTTATAATATTCTTCTTGTTTATTTATCTTATCATTGATAAGAATATATTCGTGAGATAATTTAATATTTATTATATTATCATATTTTTCCCATTCATTATAATTATAATTTAATATACTTAAATTTTTTATTCTTGGTTTTATGTATGTTATATATTCTTGATAATCTTTTGTTATTTTAATATCAGTTTCAATTTTATTTTTTAAAATATTCATACCTGTATATTTATCCTTCCACACGATATATTTGTCATATTGTAAAGTATTATCATATTCTGTGTATAAAATATGTGAATGTTTATTAAAAGAATTTATTAAACAAGTATTATCAGTTATTTTTTTATTATTTTCTGTTATTTTTATCATCATTTCATTTTTATTTTGTATATTTACTTCTGTTTCGCGAGAAATGTTTTTTTCATAACTTATATATTTATCATAATTTAACCATTCTACGTTTAATTCATGGATTAATATTTTTTCTTTTAAAATATTATAATCATTATATATTAATATATAATCAACATCTTCGCGATTATATATTTTATCATACTGATTGTCTAATTCCGTTTTATTATTAATAATAATATTTTCTAATTCTTTCATTCTTATAACCCACGATCTTGCACAACAATATTTACAACAAGGATCATATCCATATTCTTCATTATTCTTAAGAGTATTCAATTCGTTTAAATATTTTGCTATTTTTGTATTAATAATATCAATATCCGCGAGAGATTTATAATAGTCATTTAATGTTATTTCGTATTCTAATAGTTTATTTTTATATTCATCATAATCGTTTGCTATATCAATATAGTTTTTTTCTTCTTTTTTAATATTTAGAGGAATAGGATAAATTGTTAATAAACCTCTTTTATTTTGCTGTTTTGATATATTGTTATCACAATCATTAATATATTCGTAGCCTGTTTCAATAGACTTAGCAATTTTGTCATTATCGCTTAATAATTCAAGATAATATTTATAGGAAATATCAGAAGAATTATTTGAATTAGAAGAAGAGGCGATACCAATATTATTCGATAAAAAGTCTTTTAAATCATTAATAGGATTGTCTTCACCAAATATTTTTTCAATTTCATAAACTATTTCATTAATTTCACGTATCTTATTTTTTCCAAAAACAGGTTTTTCTTCATTCAAATCATTTATTTTTTCCAATATTTCTTTATATTGGATCTCTATATCACAAATCTTATTAACAGGAATAATAACAGGTTTAACATATTTGGATAAAAATAATTGCTCTTCTTTTATAATAGAATATTCGCAGGGTTTTTCTATTTTTTCAAGAATAACAGTATCTACATCATATTTTAATGCATTTTCTTGAATATGTGTATAATCAAACTTTTTAAAATAAACTTTCAATTCATTTAATCGTGTAGTATAATCATCGTATTCTATGTCTGTTATTTCTTTTTCAACACTCTTGATATTTTTCAAATCTTTATATTTTTTGTCTAAAATATCAATAGTTATACTATTGTTTATTTTCATTAGTTCGCTATATTTTTCATCTAAATCACGTAATTCAATAACAAGATCTTCTTCGTTTTCATCATTTACTTCTGTTGTAGCCAATATATGTTGATATACTTGTGTCTTATTATCAATAGTTTTCTTAAAGTCTTTGTATTTATTTAAACAAACCTTAAATAAATTGAATAATTCGTATATTTCATTTATATTTGATGCTTTATCAATTATCGCAGTACATTCTTTATAATCCATTTTTAGAATATCATTGTCAACAACCTGTGTTATCATAGAACACGTTAAGAAGTCGTCAAGTGTATTAAATTGTAATTTGATGAACTCATTACATGCATTATTCTTTTTTATTAATTCTTTTTTACCATTATCGTATTTATATATTTCAATATTGCTTTTATTAGCACTTTTTATATCAGATTGAATAGAGTATTTCCTCTTAATTTGATATTTTACACCATCTACAGAAATATCTATAATAGTATATGCTGTTTTATGCTTATAATTTATAATACCATTTTTAGATAAAGAGTTTTGCTTATCTTTTGTTATAACACCCCATATAGCAAGTGTTATGATATCATATATTGCAGACTTTCCAGTACCATTATTTCCACATATAAGAAGCGTACTATTAATAGCTTCCGCAAAATTAATACTATTACCCCCTTCGTAGCAATATAGATTTTCCCATTCAAGATATTCTATTGTAAATGGATGTTTTGCTTTTACATTATCATTTAAATTACATGCTTTTATCAATAAAGAGATTTCTTTATTTTTTTTTAAACTTTCGTCAATAAGATCGCAAGGACAATTATCTATATTAAACAATAATACATTAAGATTTTTTATTATATCTGATGCTTTATCATAATATTTTGATGGTATATATTTTTTCAAATACTCTATAAAAGTATCTTTATTGATATGTATTATATCGTTATTATCAACTTTTTCTACGATAGTACTTTTAATCTTATCATTTGTATTTAACTTATTACCAAGTATCGTAAAACTTATATTATGTTTATTGAATATACTATAAAGTTCTTTAGTATTATCACAATTAAATGCTGAAAATGTGCGTATTTCTATATTTTTAGGAAAATAGTCTTCATTGCCTGATATAAAACAATCCAGTTTGTCAGTATATTTACCGTTATTTCTTAAAAATATATTATTGTTTTTAATCATTATATTTATATAACCATATGGATTATATACATTTACATTTTCAATACTGCGTTTTTCTAAATCCCATATCATATAACCGTGTTCAACAATGTCTTCGCCGTAATTTTGCTGTAAAAGAGACCCTGAATATCCCCATAATACATTTTTATTAATACCTTGCTGTCTTAAATGAATATCACCCAACAAAGCATAATCAAAATGCGATATCCAACTAAATGGGTAGGATGATGCACAATTACTTTCAGGAATTTCAGTTCCATTATATAATTTAGCAGAAACGAATGTACCGTGGAATAATGCTATTTTATATTGCACTTCTTTTTCAATATCTGGAAATGGAGGTAATTTATTAATACGCCCCACAGTAGATAATGCGTCCAGAGTGTCATCAATATTAACATATGAAAACCCTACATTATCTATTGTAAATGATTGTGTTTTCTTTAATATTGTAAGACTTTTTGTTTGAATAGTTGAAGATATTAATGATGGTTGGCTAATTTCATTTTGACTTCTATCGTGATTACCGTGAAATATTATTGTACGCCCAATATTAGATAAACCGTTTATTAACATATTGTATAATTCAAGACCATAATTACCTACAATATTTTTATTATGAAAAATGTCTCCGGTAACGATAATTACGAAGTCTTCGTATTTTAAATCATTAAATTCAATTTTATGAATAATAGACTTCATTAAATTATCAAATACTATACAATATTCTTCATATCTGCACGATTTTTTATCACCATATCTAATATGAATATCTGAAATATGAATAATTTGTTTCATTTTTAACTGATATTTTACTAATATTATATCAATTTTTAAATTATTATTTAAAAGTCGTTGTTCTATTTTTAATATTATTATATGTGTTATATAATAATTTTTTTATATGTATAAAACTAACATTATCTATATTTTTTCCTATGTAAAAAATCAAAGACAATAATATTAAATTAAATAAATATATAAATAAAAAATCAACACCAACTACATTAGTTGCTTTATTTATTATTTCTTGTGCTTTAGGACTTTTGTCTATATCAAGATTACTTTTAATATTTTTTTCAAACGTAATCTTTTCGTTTTCAATAACATTATTAAACATTACATCCTCGTTGTTAAGTTGTTTGTATATCATAGACACAATTTGTTTCAAATAATTATTTGTAAAATTGACTTCGTTTTTAATAGATACTGTATTTGTAAATACTTTTATAACTATACGATGTTGTTCTAAACTTTTATCATAATAATGATCTGATATATGATATTCGAATGTATTTCCTTGTATTTTGTTATAAACATTTTCGCCTGTATTATCTATAATTAATTCAAAAAGTTCTTTATCTCGCGAATCTAATAAAGTTTTTTTATCATCATCATTATCTATTCTTTTATATTCTAATGAATTATATGCTAAATGTGATGAAATTATCAAAAAGTTATCTATTATAGAATAAAGACTTTTATCATCATTATTGATAGTATTCTTTAAACCCATATATCTAATACTTATATCATCATTATTTTCATACGTTTCTCTATCCAGATTAGTTAAATTGGATAAAACTTTAGCATAATGATGAACCGCATAATTATTAAATTCATCGTCATTATTTAATACTCCAAAATCATCATTGTTTATGTCTTCTATTAATATGTTTTTAAATCTATCTTTTACAAAATTTAATTTACTAGTTTGAAGATTTTCTCTTATTTTTTTCTCTGTTTCTAATCTATTCTCGTTTATAATTATTTCATATTCTTCAATGAATGATATATATTCAGCACTGTTCTTAATATTTATTAGAAACTTATATTGTATTTTATCACCAATGTAAAAATATTTTTTTTTAAGATTGTCAAACTTAGGATTAAAAATATTATCGTCATTAAATATTATTTTACAAATATTAATTAAATTTAATATTCTAAATCTATATTTATATTTATACATATCTATATAACTGTCTATAAGGTGTATATTAGGTATTTCATTAACATCCGTTTCTATTTCAAAATTATCCCATATATTTTTTGTATTATCACTTTCAAGCAATTGTTCATTAGTTATTAATGTTATATAGTTATGTATAGTATTATCTCGCGTAAGTTGAATCCCGATCCTATTTTTTAAAACTATTCCATAATACTCCTTAAAATTATCGTAATCTTTTCTATTATAATCGTTTGTAGATTTTTTATATTCCGTAGAGTTTTCAGTATATTTAACATATTTAATATCTTTAATTTGTTCAAAATTATCAAGAATATTATCATTATCTTTTCCATTATAAGATGTCATACATAATGTATTATTTATGATTGATGCTATAATATTGGTTATTATATATTGTTCTGAAAAGTCGTGATTTACGATACTATCAGTTGTTGCTTTTAATTGATGGAGTTTTATATATGGTATTACAACATTATTTAAATTATTTAATTTAGTTTTATATATACTATTATATACACCATATATAACATACTTGTTATAATCAGTATTAAATACTACAAATAAAAAGATATATAATGTTAGTATTAAAAATACAAATAATGGCATTAGAATGTTATCATTATAATAAACGTCGAAACTGTCTTCTATTGTTAAAAATATCCCAATAAATATTATAAATACGATGAATATATATATAAGCAATGAACCTATATTTTTAACAATATACCCACCAATATTATAACAAGATTCGGGAGATGTTGTATAATCCTTGTCTATTATATCAAAATACTTTTTGTAAAAATTTGTTAATGTGTAATATGATATATCTTTATTTACAACATCAGCACTATCATCAAGAACCTCTTCATTTTTGAAAGTAAATATTATATTAATAATATTAAATATAAGATATAAATAAATATTTAATAATATTAAAAAGCTTATATTAATTATTATATTACTAAATCTTTTATTACTTTTTTCTATCATTAGACACAATAAAGTAAAATATCCTATAACATTAATAACAATGAAAGAATATAACAAACTTGCTATAACATGTATATGTTTTTTGAAATAAATATCATACCCTTCATTTTCATTAGGAGTATTTCTTCTCGCAATCATTGATATTATCAATATTCCAAAAATAACAATAAATATTAAAGGGTAGTATAATATTATTTCTTTAAAATATCTATGTACCTTAGTATTATAATTTCCAAATATAGCAGGATTGTTTAATTTTGTAAAGTCGTTAAATAACTTAAAAAATAATAATATAAGTATTAATAATATTATGAAATAATATGATTTTGTATTAAAAATGTCATTAGCCAATAATATACCAAAACTATTTTTTGCCAAGTTAAAACTTCCTGTTTCTGCTTGACTATATATGTTATTACAATTTTTATCCAAGTTTGCTTTAGAAATATCAATAAAATATTTTGTTTTTATAAATGAAATTGTTATATTTTTCAGCTCATTTAAAAATATTACAACCATAATAATAAATAAAATATAAACTAGTGTATTCATAATTAATATTTATATTTTGCTTTAAATATTATAAAGAAAAAAAGAAGAGATTAAAGTACATTCTTTATGTATTATTTAATATCTAATAATATAATACATATTATATATTGATATTATAACTATCAATAAAACTATAACAAAAAACAAACAATAAATATATATTTTATTTAGCAATATAAATAATATATATAATAGAGGAAATAATAAGAATATATATGCTAATATAAATCTTGATATTTTATCTATTTCTTTGAATATTTTTTTATTACTTTCGGGTGATATATATTTTTTCATTTTATCTATTTTTTCTAAAGTTATGTTTATTTCGCATTTAGTATCTATTTTTTCAAATTCATTTTTATCTGTATTTATAAGATTTTTTTTTATATTTATTAGTTCATCTATTAATGAATTATTAAGCTCAACCTCTTCTATATTTATATTTTCATCATTTGAATATTTTTTCAATATTGTTGTAATTTTATTATTTGATTCTGTGTTTAAATTGTCTTTTAATATAATATCTAATTCTTTCAATGACATTATATAATTATATACATTTGTATTGATATATAAATCCATTATGCTCTTTAAAATTATAGAAAAAAATACTAAATTTATGAGCAAATATAGAAATAAATAAATTACTAAGAAATTATCGTCTATAGAGAACTTATTGCTAATACCATTATAACAACAATGTATTATAAATAATGTAAATATACATAATATTAATGGAACAGAGTATTTAACATATTTATCATAGATAATAAGTAAATTATTATTATTAGAATGTTTATTAATACTATGAAAGTCACTATTTTTATCATTTATAGAATATGATATATACTTACCATCACTTTCTTTTTCTTTTTTGAAATTTTTATCTATTTTATTAAAGTCAAATAATATATTAGAAATTTTCCAAATAAATGTGTTTTTAATAGGTATATTTGAATTATATTCTATTGATATAGAATTATCATAACATACATCATTAAAAATATTTATATTTTCGTATAGATCTTTGAAATATTTTAAATATAAAATTGGATATGATGCTAACAGTACAAGACAAATTATTATAAATGTTACAATTAATAATAAATTATTAGTTATAATTTCTTCAAAAACAGTATTTACCATAAAATAAAAACTTTATATTATTATAACGCAAATAATATAAATTATCTTCTATTTTATATAAAAATACATAATAATTATTAACATTGTAAGTTATAACATATTTTAATTTTTCATTTAGGTTTATCAGGTTTAACTTTATTGCATCTATTCGTTATAGGATTTAATACAGTTCCTTCGGGGCATATTTTGGCTACTTTTTTAGGTTTATCAGGTTTAACTTTATTGCATCTATTTGTTATAGGATTTAAAACAGTTCCTTCGGGGCATATTTTTTTATGTATTTCTGGTTTGCTTAATGGACTTTTTGAAAGTTTATTAATAGTCTTTATTTTTATACATCTATTTGTTATAGGATTTATAACCTGTTCTATAGCACAATCATCATTATTTTTTATATTTAAATTACTATTTTTATTTTTTTTAACATATATTATTTCACGACCACCGCTGTTAAAAGAAAAACATAGTTTTCTAACTCTTGTTTTTAAATCCATAATATCTAAAATACAATTTTTAGGGTTTAAACAAAAGTTATTATTTTTTTCGTGCAAATCCCAATCAAACCTCATTAATTCACACGGTATTTTATCGTCAAGTTTGCTATTTTTACCTATATTAGCATCAATTGTTGTTCTTGTCCAGCCATTATATACATATTTGTCACCTTTACATGTTATTCCAGTAATAGAATGCCCGCCAATTCCATTATGTTCATCATTCCAATTAGTTAATAATACAGAATCTTGAACATAATCTTCATTGTTATAGTTAATATTGCTTTTTAAATTGTTAATTTGAGTTAAAAAGTCTTCGTGATTTATATTTTTAATTTCATTCTTAAAAGTTTTTTTGAACATTTCGCTATTTAAATTGTAACGCTCTGGGTATATAAATGTATCACCATAATAGTTAGAGTTAACAATTATTATATCAGGGTCTTTAAAACTTTTTATAATTGTTGAAAGTTCTTTAAAATTTTTTTTATATTGAACATTGCCATTATTTAAAGACACTAACGTTATATTATTGTAAATTGAATAATATAATTCGTTTCCTATTTTATCCAAATATAATACTTTTACACCTAGTAATTTATAAACCTTCCTGATATACATAGCAGACCTATAACCATTAGTTTTATATTTTTCGGGGTCGAATGGAAATTTTTTATTATTATGATTATATAATTGTTTTAAAATGGTTTCAGGTCTTATTTTATCAAAGTAAGAATAATCATTATTAACATTGTCTGTTCTCAAATATTTATTTTTTAAAATATGATTAATTGTTTCATATACAATAATTTTTTTATCCCATCTTTTAGACTTTTCGAGTAATAGCTTTCTACTTTCGTCACTATAAAGAATACTCATTAAAAGACTATTAAACCAACAAGTTGGTCCATATTGTTTTAATGATATAACATTATCGCATTTATTCGGCATTTATAAATTTGCTATTTTATCTATTTAAACATAAGAATAAAAAACTATATTAATAGAAATGTCAGGAAGATGGAATATAGCATCAATAGATGGAAAATATAGAATTCAAAAGAACAACAATATAGGAACACCCGTTGATTATTTCACAGTAACCAGTGATGGTAATATAGGAATTAATAACTCATCGCCTTTAAATAAGCTTCATATAAATGGTAATACAAATATAGAAGGTAAAGCATTTATATCTAATGATCTAGTATCTTCTAATATAGTAGGATATGAAATAGAAAACGTAAATAATCTAACAATTAACAAAACTGCTATTTATGAGAATAATGTTTTGGAAATATATGGTAAAACATTATTGAAAGGAAAAATAGGTATTGGAAATAATAATCCTCAATACGAAATTGATATTAATGGAACAATCAAAGGAACATTATTTATAGGAAATGGTTCTAATATTACAAATATACATACTTCAAATATTAATTCAGGTATTCTTAACACATCAAGAGGGGGGACAGGAATATCAAACATTAATCCTTCCTTGCTATTGGTAGGTGGTTCAAATAATAATATTATACAACATGGACTATTACGTTATGATGAAAATACAAATACATTAAATTCTCCAAATATTAGGGGGGATGGACGAAACATTACTAATATAAATGCTTTGAATATTACAGAAGGACCACTCCGCGTTTCGCAAGGAGGCATAGGTGTTAAAACATTAGATGTTCCTGGTGGTATATTATTGGGCAATAATACAGGTCCTATTTATCAAACAAACTTATTAAGATGGGAAAATTTTAATACTACAACAAATAATCTTAATATTGGTGCTAATATTAAACTACAAGGTTCATCAAAAATTTATATAAATGATAATCTGTTTTCTTATGGTGATATAGGAGAATATCAATTAGCATCAAGTACTAGAACAGGAATTGTAAGAATAGGAACAGACTTTAAAATATCGGCTGATACTGGAATAATAAGTTTAGCAAGTATAGGTTCTTCAAAATGGGGTGTTGAAACAGCAAATGGAAGAAATGCTATATTTTTCCCAACAGATACAGCAAATACTAATTTCAGTGTTTCAATTGGTGGTAGAGAAGATATAGCTAATAATTCTATGTTAAATGTTTTTGGTGACATAAATACTAAGGGTGGTGTATATAAAATAAATGGTGTTAATGTTATTCAAAATAATTCTAATATTATTTCAACGCGTATAAATAATTTCACTCTTGATAATATTAGTTCTAGTGTTATAAATGGGGGGATAACTAATAAATGCTTTACATTACAAAATGATAATTTTGTAATATCAGCACAATCAGGTAACTTTACATTTAGAAACACTGTTGTTTTTGAACAAGGAATAACTGTTAATGGAACTTTAAATATAACTTTCGCATCAGAAAATTATACAAATATGGGTGCTCTAAAAGTAGAAGGAAATCAAATACAAAGTGCATTCATATGTGACCAAACAGGAATAGGAAATATTGCTTTATTTAAGTCCAAAGGTATTGTTAAATGCGTAATCGCCGATAGTGGAAATTTGGGAATAGGTGGAAATGACAGATTTAAAGATACGCAAAATATAGATGACAAACCCATTGAAAAATTACACGTTATAGGAAATATAATAGCAACAGGAAAGATAACAAGTTTTTACTCTGATGAAAGATTAAAAACTTTTACATCAAATATAACTAATTCGTTAGAAATTATAGATAGTTTAACCGGATATAGATATGTACCTAATAAATTAGCTATTGAAAACGGCTTTAAATGCGAAAATGAAATTGGATTAAGTGCCCAACAAGTTCAAAAAGTTTTACCAGAAATTGTAAAAATAGCACCATTTGATAGTGTAAAAGATGAATCAGGAGAAATAATATCAAGTTCTGGTAATAATTATTTAACGATATGTTATGAAAGACTTGGTGCTGTTTTTGTAGAAGCTATAAAAGAATTGAATGTAGAAATGAAAAAACTTAAAGAAGAAAACAATTCATTAAAAGAAGATATAAAAAATATAAAGAAAATATTAAATATATAATGTTGTATAATATATAATGTATAAATGTTGTATAATGTATAATGTGTAATGTATAATGTATAAATGTTGTATAATGTGTAATGTAAATGTTGTATAATGTGTATTCTAAAACTTTATTTTTATTTTTAAATATCAGGTGTGCTAATATCCCCTACTTCGTAAATACATACTATTTTGTCAATGACTGATGCTGCAAGATTGGTTGTCATGCTACAATGTTCGTTAATAATATTGTTAATACCATATTTAGTATTATAGTTTAACAGAGCTTCTTCAATCCCGTAAGCGTAAATAACATTCTCGATGAACATTGTATTGTTAGAAAGGTAGTGAAATATATAATTCTGTTTATTTTCAATAGCTGATTTATAATCTGGGCAAGTATCGATAAACATCATAATCTCCATAATTTTTAGATTGTATCCTATGAGAACTGCTTCAGAACCTGCGTTGCTGTTTGTGAATGATACTACGAAGTTTTTGCTGGTCATTTTTGATATGATATATTTCTATTTAAATAACATTATCATTTTTTATTATTACAAAATCAAAACTGAACATATTTTTCCATTGTTTAAATATTTTTGATTTGATACATTTATTATTAAAAATATATGCTAATATATAATCTTTATCAATATCATATATGTTGTAAATATTATCATATAAAATATGTGTTTTTTCATAATCCGTGTTTATATATGATAATTTTTCGCTCATTTTATATTTTAACATAAAATTATAATCATTTTTTTAAAGTAATATATGTATATAGAAATATTAAAATAGAGGGTTCAAATGTTCAAATATTGGCAACATCTGTTTCTCCTATTAAAATCGCGAAATTACAAAAAATAAGAACTGTCGTTAGTAATACTACACATTCAAAAAAACCTTTAGGTATTACAAAACTTACTATTCATAAAGGATGAAGTATGCTTGATGTATTAGAGCAATATGAAAATAAAGATGTTAAAGAAACTATATCAAGGGGAGGAACAAGGAAAAAAGGAGGGAATGATTTAATTGATAATTTTAAAAATATATTAAAAGTTAATAATAAATTTTCAGATAATAAACAAGAAAATCCTAAAAATACTGATGTATTAGGTGGAAAAAGAAAATGATTTATATATAGGACTTAATAATTAAAATGCTAAACTAATATCAACAATATATTTTATTTTATAAATATATATAATATAGATAATAAAATATACTATATACGATAATAGACTTGTTAATTCTATTACGAGAACTACTTATAAAAAAGAAGGTTCTAATATTTTATATGTAAAAATTGCAAACTTTATGATAAAATTAACTTATTTAAAAAAGTGCGATAGTTATAAAAAAAGAGGCGGTTATGATGATGATGACGTTAAACCAAAATATACTAAAGAACAAATGGACAGAATGAGAAGATTGTATATAATTGATGATAAAATGACAATACCAGATTTAGAAAAAACTTTACAAATATTTATAGATGAATACTTAAAAGAACTTTTTGTTCATTCTAGAAAAATTATACAAAATAATAAAACTGAACAAACATTAGACGAATTTTTATATGAAAAACATCCAATATCAAGACCATCCGGATATATTGGCGAGCATGAAATACGTATGTTTTTTAATATCAAAATGTTACTAAGTAGTTTATTATACATTTATAAAAATTATGATCCGGAAGATAATATATATATAGAAAACTTAAATAACCTTGCTGATTTATTGATCTTATTTGAAGAAATATCAGCGACAGGTATTTATCATTATACAAGAAATGTAAATATGTAAATAGACGCTTACAGAATAAATCAACGAAATATTTTTACATTTATACTATGGTTTGTAAAGAGGTTTAATTCTAAATGTCCTCACCTTATTTTAGATAAATATTTTAATGTAAATATATATGATTTAAGTATGTCAGGATACTTTTTAGAAAGAACAGACAAGGTAACGATAAGTAATACATCAGTGTCACACATGATAAATTACATATTGAAAAAAATAAAAAAAACAAATAATAAAAAAGGCACATATCGCAAAATTGATAATAGTAGCAGTAGTTAAAGATAACTTACAAACATTTATGTTATTATGGACGTAATATATATATAGATCTTTTTGTATTTTGAGGTGTTTCAAAATTAGTTCTTGGATTTATACCTCTGTTTTTCCCTATTTCTGTTGGTGTTCTATCATTAATATTTTCTATTTTTTCATATGTCACATAATCTATTTCGTTATAACCTTTAAATATATTGCTTGGACTTGGATTTTTCTTTAATGTTGGTGGTGAATAATTAAACCATTTTGGATCATTATAATTAATAGAAGATAATTCTTCCAAGAATTTATCAAAGTCATCATTAATTTTTTGTATCTCTACAGCTTTTTGTGCATTTTTAATACTTATTTCATGATTTGTATCTTCGATAATACGAGTATATTGTTTTGTTTTGTAATGGTCTAGTGATATAAGATAGTTTGATATAATTTTCATAGACTGTTCGCTATTATTTTTAAATAAAATATCAACGAACTTATTATTAATTATATTTAAATTAATTTTATTATGCTCTGTATACAATTGTAATCCACCATATAAATAATCATATATATTAGTTCCTGATAATTTATCTGTTATACTGAAATTAATAACTGCTTCTTTATTTAATAGAACTTCGCATGTATATGAGAACATATAAAATCCTCCATCAGGAATATTATTAGTTTTAAAGTTATTTACGCCATCTGCTGTAATAACAATATTATTTCCCATTGAAAACATTGTTTTCATATATATAATTGAATCACTTTTCAAACCTAAATCAGTTTCAAAATTATAAGTACCTCTTTGTAAAAACATATATGACATAATAGTAATAGTTCTCAATCTATTAGCTTCTATTTTTGTAACAGAAGGTGTATTACGATGCCAAATAGTATTTTCTCTAATATTAGCATCATTTCCAAAATATGTTAAACCTTGCGACATATAATTGATAGCATTTGGGTCAGGAACAGTACTTCTTTTAATTAATTCTTCTTTGGATAATGTTGTTCTATACCTTATAATAACAATACCAGAACCACCGTTTCCACCTGGATTTATATTAGTTCCCATATATAGACCACCACCTGAAGCCCCACCTCCACTTCCTGTATGTGAAAGACCATTACCTCCATTTGCTCTTACTGCCCCACCTTTTCCACCAATACCTGACCCTCCAGAACCTGGACTTCCACCAAAGTTGTTATTATTATGAATACCACCACCACCACCACCAGCATAAAATGTATTTGTTCCTGTTATATTATATTGTCTTCCAATACCACCATCTCCACCGTGATCAATTCTTGTCGCTTGGTTATTGTCTGTTGTATAATCACCAGATGTATTACCCGTAGAACCAGCACCACCACCACCACCACCTGCTCTCCCCCATCCTCCACTTTCATTATTTCTACCTCTTCCACCATTATTACCAAATCCTGTAAAAGTATATGATGAACTATTGTGTGTTCCTGTATAACTTTTTTGTGTTGATAATCCACCATTACGGTCAATATTATCTACACTATTACTTGCCCCCCCACCACCACTACCTCCATTATGACCGTTGCTAGCACCATCAATACCACCACCCCCACCAACAGCTATTATAGAAACCCCACCAATATTAATTGAACTATCGCGTCCATTACCTTGTGTTGCCATATGACCTAAACCACCACCCCCAACATTAATATTATAGGATCCCAATAGTTTAATACCAGTCCCATAAACTAATCCTCCTGCCCCACCTCCACCTCCAGCATTATTACCACCAGCACCACCTCCGCCAACAATTAAAATATCACATTCTGTTTCATCTGGAAAGTTGATAGTATTTAAAGCGGTTGTTGCGTTTAAGTTTGTTGATTTAATATGGAAAGGTCCAACCTTTGCAAACCTATTTTGTGTAACTAAGTGTGTTTGATTTGTATAATTCTGTTCATCTAGTATAACCCATTTTCCTTCTTCCATAATTTCCATTACCCAATGAACAGGGTCTCTATGAGGCATGTCATTAGCGGTATGCCAGTCATAATAATTTAATTTAAAAGATGATGCGAACCTATATTCAAGCCATATATCACCATGTCCATTTCCAAAATATTTAGAATGTACATTATTGTCAGCAGACATTTCTTTATTTTCATGATCATCATGTGTTGGATGTGATGTTCCAACCAAAATAGGTTGCATTTTTTCACCATTTGTCGCATAGAAACCAATTTCACTGAATTGTGTCACAGTATGTCCGTTACTTCTTCTCCCAATTATTCTAAAACGATATGATGAACTACCATAACCTAATGCATCTTTAGATCTAGACATTTTGACTACTATGTTCTTTCCGATAACTGACCAGTTTGTTTCATTTATCCTTAACATTTGTCCTGGCTTATATGAACCAGTATATATTTCGCGTCTTTCTCGGCTAACAGAAGAAACTACAACATTGTCTATAAGAACATTAACCTCCCCCCACCAAGCTGCCGTATAATAATGTAGCTCTACCATATCGTAACCTTCTGGTAAAGGAAATTCTACATATCCTACAGGTCCCATTCCCATCCATACACCAGCCCAATTGAAAGAATCAGCAACAACAGAACCACCAAGAGATTTTGCATAGTTACTCCAAGAAGTTAAATTTCCACCATGAGGTGTAAAGTCATAAATCAATATAGACCCTGCAGTATCATTGTTAGTAAATGTAAAATATTTATGGTCGTCATCTATTTTCGTAGGTTGTAATATTTCTTTACCGTATATATACCATTCATCAAAGTTTAAACCATCAGAAGCATTCCCCCCAACTAATTTATTGACAACTAAAGCAAAACTTGTATAACGTCCTAATGTTGATATTTTTTCTTCATATAAACGATTAACATATACTGCATTTGTTTGATGTGTTAATTGTACCCATGTTGTATCATTATTAGATCCATATATTTTAAAGTTTTGAGGTGCCCTTGATAAGAGATGTTCTCTTGATTTAAATGAATATCTTGTAAGATTAATAGCATTTGGAAACTTTATTTTTATCCAATCTCCATTATAGCCAGATACAATGTTGTCAGTTAAATCACTTCTAAATGTTCCATTAATATATCTTCTTGGTGTTGGAAAAGCCCATGCACCTCCTTCCCGAGAATTAACTTGATTAAAAATATTAAAAGGATGAGCTTGAAAATAAGTACTACTATAACTTATGACATAAATCCCATTTCCATAACGTTGTCCTGATATAGTGTGATTAGTCGATGTTATGTTTCTAATAGGTGGATACATTCGTTCTTCTGTTTGAACAATAGGTTCAGCACCACCAAATCTTCCCACTGGTTGAGACGTTTTTTTATCGGTAACGACAATATTATAACCTTTTGTATAATTAAAGTTAGCAACATTGTTAGTAGGTAATCCAATAATAGGGTCTTTAGCAATAATACCTTCATCTATGCCATTAATATTAACTTTAGTATGAAATGTATTTTTTTCATTTTCAGAAGTAGTTTTTAAGTTTTGATTATCTTTAATCTTATTTTCTAAATCAGTAACATTATATTTACTAGATACTTTATCAATATATTGTTTTCTAAGAGTTTTATCAAACTTATCGCGAATAAGAGCATTTTTATTTTCAAAATGAAAGGACTTAAAGTTAATATCACTCCAAAAGCTTATGCTTTCATCAGTAGGGGTGAATTTTAAATCAAAGGTTTTGTTAGAAAGTTCATCAGTATTGGTATTGTCAAAAATTTGTTCAAGAAACATAGAAGTATTAATATCATTACTGTATTTTAAAATTTGCCCATCACATAGATAGTTATATTTAAATCTATAAACTTGAACA
>Ga0222649_1000201_pt1 | contig 21910 bp, 21 predicted proteins | sample AntAcemetagen337_FD_179865 | JGI IMG/M metagenome (GOLD analysis project Ga0222649, IMG submission 179865) | Saline water microbial communities from Ace Lake, Antarctica - #337 | ecosystem: Environmental > Aquatic > Non-marine Saline and Alkaline > Saline | place: Antarctica: Ace Lake... | reverse complement strand
ACACAACCACCGGCGGCAACGCGGCGTTTGTGGTGGCTGGAAACACATCAAGTACCTCGCGCGGGTGTTGGCCGTAAGTCACGCCGCTGTGGTGGCTTAGTTGCTGTCTTGCCACCTGAGAGCGGGACTGCCAGCCTTGCAAAATGGCTGGCGCATTGACCACGCGAAGTCGGTTGTTGTACTGGGCGTTTAAGTAAGCGGGAGACATGCGTGGTGTGTTCATGGTCATGGTCATGGCTGGGGGTGTAGATGGGTGTGTAGATGGGTGTGTAGGTTAAGCGCGCAACTGGCTGGCTTTCAGCGTGCCCAGTAGTTTGTACAGCTGCGCGTGTTGTGCATCAGTGAGCCCGTCAAAGGCTTCAACAATCCACTTTTCGTGGGCCGTGGCCATTTTCGCAAACAGCTTGCGTCCCTTGGCGGTGAGGTGAATGTGTATCACGCGCCTGTCATGTGCGTTGGCCTCGCGCGCGACCAAACCTTCTGTTACCAATTGGTCTGTAATGGTGGTGATATTGCCCCCAGTGACCATGAGTCGTTGTGACAAGTCTTTCATTTTCAAGCCTTGTGGGTTGCGCTCAAGCTGTGCCATGAGGTCAAACCGCGGCAAGGTCGTTGCAAACTCTTCACGCAATTTCGAGCGCACATCACGCTCCACCATGGATGAGCAGCTTAGCAAGCGCAACCACAAGCGCAAAGCCATGGCATGTTCGCTGTGCGAGCGGGCTTCTAAATCTAAAGGAGTCGCGCCAGAGTCATTCATGTAGGTGTGCCTAGGTTGTGTGTTGTGGACAAACATTTTTTTCTGCATGTTGCAATGCGTCATTGCCCTATTGTCACAAAATAATATTAGTTTAAACTTCAAACAATAAACTTCAAACAATGCAGTTGTACATTGTTTAGGTGCATCATATTTTAAGAGGCAATTGCATGAACATCGTCTGCATAGGTGGCGGCCCAGCTGGTTTATATTTCGGTGCCTTGATGAAAAAGCGCAACCCTAGCCATACAGTCCGCGTGGTAGAGCGCAACAAGGCTTACGACACATTTGGCTGGGGCGTTGTCTTGTCTGATGCCACCATGGAGAACATGCGCCAGTGGGACAGTAAGTCGGCTGGCGACATTGAGCAGGCTTTCAACCATTGGGATGATATTGAGTTGCTGTTTAAAGGGCGAACCATTCGTTCTGGTGGGCATGGTTTTGTGGGTATTGGGCGCAAACGCTTGCTGAATATTTTGCAAGCGCGCTGCGAAGAGTTGGGCGTAGAGCTTATGTTTGAAGCAGATGTCGATTCAGACCTTGACTTTGACGATGCCGATTTAATCATTGCCAGCGATGGGGTTAATTCAAAAATAAGAACGCGTTACCAAGACGTCTTCAAGCCAGACATTGTGGTGCGTCCCAACCGTTTTATTTGGTTAGGGACACACAAGCTATACGACGCGTTCACATTTGATTTTCAACAAACCGAGCACGGTTGGTTTCAAGCGCATATTTACAAGTTTGACGACACCACCACCACATTTATTGTGGAGTGCCCTGAGTCGGTGTGGCTGGCGCACGGTTTGGACGCCATGAGTCAGGACGAGTCAATTGCATTTTGTGAGCATGTCTTTGCGGCCACCTTAGAGGGCCACACGTTAATGACCAATGCGCGGCATGTACGTGGTTCGGCATGGCTCAATTTTCAGCGTGTGGCTTGCGAGCAGTGGTCACTACAAAACACCAATGGTGCGCATGTGGTTCTCATGGGTGACGCCGTACACACGGCGCACTTTGCGATTGGTTCTGGCACCAAGCTGGCCATTGAAGACGCCATAGAGCTGACCCGACAATTCGACCTACTTGGCGACGACCCGGCGCATCTGCCTGAGGTGTTGGCGACTTATCAAGCATTGCGTCGGGTTGAAACCTTAAAGCTTCAAAACGCGGCTTGGAACGCCATGGAGTGGTTTGAAGTGTGCGGTGAGCGCTACTGCGACCAGCTAGAACCAGAACAATTAATGTACGCAATGCTCACACGCAGTCAGCGTATCAGTCACGAAAACCTACGTTTGCGTGACCCAAAGTGGTTAGAAGGTTACGAGCGATGGTTCGCTCAACAAAGTGGCCTGACCTTGCCAGAGCCAGCAGTTGGCAAACCCACGCCACCCATGTTTACCCCATACAAAGTGCGCGACTTGGTGCTACACAACCGCATTGTGGTCTCACCCATGGCGCAGTACAGCGCTGTTGATGGCGTGGTGGGCGACTACCACTTGGTGCACTTGGGCGCGCGTGCCATGGGCGGCGCAGCGTTGGTGTTTGCTGAAATGACATGCGTCAGCGATGTAGGGCGCATCACACCTGGTTGCCCAGGTCTTTATACCGATGAACAAGGGCAAGCTTGGCAGCACGTGGTGGCATGGGTGCACAACAACAGCAGCGCCAAAATGGCCATCCAGCTGGGCCATGCTGGTGCCAAAGGGTCAACGCGTGCGGCTTGGGACGGCATGGATCAACCACTGCTTGACGGCAATTGGCCTCTGGTGTCGGCCTCCCCGCAAACCTACATGGAAGGTGTCAGTGACACGTCACAGGCCATGACGCGCCACGACATGGATGCGGTCACCCAGCAATTTGTTGTGGCGACCCGTCGTGCCCACGATGCGGGCTTTGATTGGCTAGAGTTGCATTGTGCCCACGGCTATTTGCTGTCTAGCTTTATATCGCCGCTGACCAACCACCGCAGCGATGCTTATGGCGGCAGCCTTGACAACCGCTTGCGTTACCCGCTGGAAGTGTTCAGCGCCGTGCGCAAGGTGTGGCCAAACCACAAGCCCATGTCGGTGCGCATATCGGCCCATGACTGGGTCGCTGGTGGCATCACACCAGTGGATGCAGTTGAGATTGCCAAGGCGTTTAAGGCCGCTGGTGCCGACATGATCGACTGCTCATCTGGGCAGGTGAGCAAGCAGGAAAAACCGGTTTATGGACGGATGTTCCAAACGCCATTTGCAGACCGTATTCGGCAAGAAGCCGGTATTGCGACAATTGCGGTGGGCGCAATTAGTGAGGCCGATCATGCCAACAGCATATTGGGCGCTGGACGTGCCGACCTGTGCGCTGTGGCACGCCCTCATTTGGCCAATCCATCTTGGACATTGACAGAAGCGGCCAAAATTGGCTACACCGTACAGCCGTGGCCCAAACAATACGTATCGGCCAAACGCCAAATGGAAAGCAACTTCGATAGAGCGCGTCAACAAGCCAAGACATGAACGAGTGATCTGAACGTCAGCGGTTAGTCGCAATACAAACATCAACATCAACAAGGCCAGTTTATGAGCACATCTACACACAACGCCGACCACATGCCAGCGTCACTTGCTGAAGGCAATCAGGTGCTAATGGCCGACTACCAAGCGCAACACTTTGTGTGGGCTGTTGACCATGGCGTGGCGACCATCACACTGAACCGCGCTGATCGTAAAAACCCCATAACGTTTGACAGCTATGCAGAGCTGCGTGATGTGTTTACCAAGCTTAAATGGGCGACCGATGTGCATGCTGTGGTGGTGTGCGGTGCCGGGGGGAACTTCAGCTCAGGCGGTGATGTGCACGAAATTATTGGCCCGTTGATACAACTGAAGATGCCTGAGCTGTTGGCCTTTACGCGCATGACAGGCGATGTGGTGAAAGCCATGCGCGCGTGCCCGCAACCCATCGTGGCCGCCATTGATGGTATTTGTGCCGGCGCGGGTGCCATAGTGGCCATGGCCAGTGACATGCGGTTTGGTACAGCTCGCAGTAAAACGGCCTTCTTGTTCAACCGTGTCGGTTTAGCCGGGTGTGACATGGGCGCTTGCGCCATATTGCCCCGTATCATTGGCCAGGGCCGCGCGAGTGAGTTGCTGTTTACAGGGCGCAGTGTAGGCGGTGAGGAGGCCTTTCAATGGGGCCTGTTCAACCGCCTTTGTCCGCCAGAGGATGTGCTGGCACAGGCACAAGCCTTGGCCAACGACATTGCCAGCGGCCCTCACTTTGCCAATGGCATCACCAAGACCATGTTGCACCAAGAATGGGCCATGACCATAGAGCAGGCCATAGAGGCAGAGGCCCAAGCGCAGGCTATTTGCATGATGACAGAAGACTTTAACCGTGCCTACCAAGCGTTTGCCAGCAAGCAACAACCAGTGTTTCAAGGAAACTAGTGTTATGAACAACGCGCACCTACAGTGGCCTTTTTTTGAAGACCATCACCGCACGTTGGCTGCGGAGTTAGAGGCATGGGCTGCAGCCAGTGTGGCCCATATTCACAGCGACGACAACGACGCCGATTGCAAACAGTTGGTCAGTCTGCTGGGTGAAGCGGGCTGGTTGCGCCACGCCGTCGCTGGACAAGCGTTCGGTGGTCAAGGCGAGACAGTGGACACGCGTACTATTTGTTTGTTGCGCGAGACCTTGGCGCGCCACAACGGTCTGGCTGACTTTGCTTTTGCCATGCAAGGTCTGGGTTCAGGCCCGATTTCTTTAGACGGCAGCGACGCACAAAAGAAAGCTTACTTGCCGCGCGTGGCCAGTGGCCAAGCCATTGCCGCTTTTGCGCTGTCTGAGCCTGATGCAGGTTCTGATGTGGCGGCCATGTGTTGCGAGGCCACTGTGGACGGCACTGACTACATACTCAACGGTGAAAAAACATGGATATCAAACGGCGGTATCGCCGACTTTTATGTGGTGTTTGCACGCACCGGTGAAGCGCCTGGCGCTCGCGGCATTTCTGCGTTTATTGTCGACGCCGATACGCCAGGTTTTGAGGTGGCGCAACGCATTCACGTCATCGCGCCTCATCCGCTGGCAACCATTCGATTAACCGACTGCCGAATCGCTGCATCGCAGCGCATTGGCGAGGCAGGTCAGGGCTTCAAGGTGGCCATGCGCACTTTAGACGTGTTTCGCACTTCGGTGGCCGCTGCGGCCTTGGGCTTTGCCAAGCGTGCACTGCAAGAAGCCTTGGCGCGTGCCAGCTCGCGCAAAATGTTTGGTGGCAAGTTGGCTGACTTTCAAATCACCCAGGCCAAGCTGGCTGACATGGCTCTGGCCGTAGACAGTTCTAGCCTGCTCACTTACCGGGCCGCGTGGCAGCGCGACCAAGGGGGCAACGTGACCAAAGAGGCTGCCATGGCCAAATTGGCTGCAACCGAACACGCACAACAAGTCATCGATGCCGCCGTACAAATATGGGGCGGCATGGGTGTGGTCTCTGGTGTGATGGTCGAGCGCCTGTACCGAGAAATTCGGGCCCTGCGGATATACGAGGGTGCCTCAGAAGTGCAGCAACTCATCATTGCGCGTGAGTTGCTCAAACACCGATAAAAGGTTGCAACCATGACTGCGCAAGACCATTCGCCCGCGTCAGGGCCTGCATCAAAGTCCGTCTGTGAGGCTGTCTTTCAGCCTATGTTCGAGCACACACTGCTGGTGCATTTTTCTCACTGCGACCCAGCGGGCATGGTTTTTTTCCCGCAGTACTTTGTCATGCTCAACAACTGTGTGGAATTGTGGTTTACACAAGGCCTACATATTCCATATGCGCAGTTGGTTGCCAAGCGCAGAGTCGGCTTGCCCACAGTTCACCTTGTGTCACGCTTTGTCAAGCCGTCTTACATGGGCGAGCGCATCACTTTTGGCTTTGCGGTCAAACGCCTTGGCGCGCGCTCTATCGTCCTCGATGTGCACGTCTATGGCGCTGGCGACCTGGCCGATGCCCGCGCCATTTTCGAGCAAACGCTGGTCACCACCTCTCTAGATACCCACCGCTCCATCGCCGTACCTGAGGACATAGTGGCGGCGTTTAAGAGGCCTTGAGCGCAACCTATTCGTGTGTGTACCCGCTTTATGGGTGGTGTGCGTTGTCGATGGCGTGTTGCTTGGGTGGAAACCGCACGCTCACCAATAAGCCTGGTTTGTTATTATGTGGGTGGGCGTCGCTCATTTCAACGATGGCGTCGTTCTGCTGTGCAATTTCGTGCACGATGGCCAAGCCTAAACCAGAGCCGTCTACGTTGGTGCCAAGTGCACGGTAGAAAGGCTGTAGCACCAGATCACGCTCTTGCGCTGGAATGCCTGGGCCACTGTCTTCAACTTGTAGCACCTGCACGCCACTGAACGGGTCGACCAGCAGCCGTATGGTGACTTCGCCGTGGACAGGCGTGTAGTTGATAGCGTTGTCAACCAAGTTGCGAACCAGTTCACGCAGTAGCGTGGCGTTGCCCTCTATGAGGCATTCGCTGGGTACGGTTTCTGGGCCCTCATAGCCAATGTCTATGTGTTTGTCCATGGCGCGGGGCACAAAGTCTTGCATGACTTCAATCACGATATGCGCCATATCCAGCTTGAGTGTGGGCAGTGTGCGCCCTGTTGTTTCGGCTCTGGCCAGTGCCAGCAGCTGGTTAACGGTGTGGGTGGCGCGCACGCTGCTGCGTGCAATTTGGCCCAAGGCTTGGTGAACCTCGTTTGGGTCTGTTTCGCGCTGCGCCAAGTCGGCCTGTATGCGCAAGCCGGCCAAGGGTGTTTTGAGCTGGTGTGCCGCATCGGCTAAGAAGCGGCGTTGTGTGGTGAGCGACGCGGTCAAGCGCGCCAACAAGTCGTTGATGGACTGCACCAGCGGTGCAACTTCTTGTGGGACAAAGCTGTCGTCCAATGGGCTTAAGTCGTTGGGTTTTCGTTCGCGTATGCGCTGTTCTAAGTGGTTGAGCGGGCGTATGCCGCGCACCAGCGCCAGCCACACCAGCAGCACAGCCAATGGCAAGATGACAAATTGTGGGACCATCACACCTTTGATAATTTCGGTGGCCAGCGTCGAGCGTTTCCCCAACGTCTCTGCCACTTGCAGCAGCACGGTTGGGCTGTCCGGGTTGTCACCTTGCAACCACATATAGGCGACCCGCACATCGTCGCCGCGCATCACGTCGTCGCGCATTTCAGACATGCCCAGGTTGGGGTCTTGCCCGGCGCGTGCCTGGGGCAGTGGCAGGTCACTTTCACCCGCAATGGCGAAGCCTTTCGCGCCCAGCACTTGGTAGTACACCAGGTCGGTCTCATCAGAGCGCATCAGGTCTCGTGTTTCTCGCGTAAGTGCAAAGTCAACGCGTTGGTTGTCAAAGTGCACCAGTTGCGCCATAGCGCGCAAGTTGTATTCCAGCGCGCGGTCATAGGGCTTGGCGGCAATGCCTTGTGCAACCCACCACGTGAGCGCCAAGCTGAGCGGCCAGAGCAGCAGCAGTGGCGTGAGCATCCAGTCCAGAATTTCGCCAAACAAGCTGCGCTGCTCACGCTGGAACAAGCCAAACGCAAGGCCTGAGTTTTGTGATTTATCCGGCAATTTTTTCAAGGCAGTAGCCCAAGCCGCGAACAGTTGCAATGCGCACGGGGCCTTTTTCTATTTTTTTGCGCAAGCGGTGTATGTACACCTCTATGGCGTTGTTGCTGACCTCTTCGCCCCATTCGCACAGGCGTTCTACCAACTGGTCTTTGCTGACGAGGCGCCCGGTGCGTTGAAGCAGGACCTCTAGCAACCCCAACTCGCGGGCTGACAGATCTACCATGACACCATCCATGGTGGCCACGCGGCCCTGTTGGTCGTAGGTCAGTGGCCCATGTTTGATCAGGCTGGCGGCATTGCCTGCGCCGCGTCTGACCAATGCGCGCACACGTGCTTCTAGCTCTGGCAACGCAAAGGGCTTGGGCATGTAGTCGTCGGCGCCTAGGTCAAGACCTTTGATGCGGTCTTCCACGCTGTCTGCAGCCGTCAGTATGAGCACAGGCACGCTGTTGCCGCGTGCGCGCAGTCGTTTGAGCACTTCTAGCCCGTGCATGCGCGGCAGGCCCAAGTCCAGTATCAACAGATCAAATTCGGTGCTCGTCATCAGGGCCGCGTCTGCCTCGGTGCCAGATGCCACGTGGTCTACCGCTGCACCGGCAGCACGCAGCGTGCGCATCAGGCCGTCTGCTAAGACTTGGTCATCTTCTGCAATCAGTATGCGCATAGGGTGTCTCCTTCTTATGTGGGCGCCTGTTTGACAAGTCTTGCCCATGGCCTAGCTTGTCATTCATTGCATTTTAGTTCTGCATTGTTGGCGTGGCGCTTACAACGTGCCAGCGGTATAAACCTCTAGTCCCAAGGTGGTGACTGTGGCGACGCTGGCGCCTACATCTGTCTGAAACTCCTGCTGCGCTTGCGCCACTGCACGCTCGAAGGCACCAAGCCAAGCCAAACCGTCTGGCGCGAACTGTATGAGCTTGGCGCGCTTGTCGTGTGGGTGCGGCACACGCCGCACCAAGTTCCAAGCTTCGCATTGGTCAACCAAGTCGCCCATGGCTTGCTTGCTCATGTTGGCAGCGTGTGCCAAGTCCATCAGGCGCGCGCCGTCCAACGGCAAATGTCTGGTGATGTGTATGTGCGCTGCGCCGACTTGTTGGCGTGCGGCTAGGTTGGACAAGGCCAACGGCACCAAGACATCGTCTGTCATGAGCGCCAATACCCTGGCGTCAAAGCGGCGCAGGGCCTGACCCAACAGCCGGCCTAAGTGGGTGCTGCGCCAATCGGAATGGCGCGCTGTGATCGTGGTCGTTGGCATGGGTTTAATAGTAACGTAAACTGACTAAATATTTGTATAAATTGATTTAACAAGTGGTTAAACTACTGTTTAAGCATCCAGCCTGTACATAACAACAAGCCGTCTGGTACAGCGGAAACGCCACAGTATTCCATCAGTTAACCCCAGCAGCTTCCGACGCTGCGCCAACAAGGAGTTCATCATGAACGCACCCGTCAAAGGCATCAATGCCGAGAAAGCCAAAGCCCTGCAAGCCGCATTGGCGCAAATTGAAAAGCAATTTGGTAAAGGCACCATCATGCGTCTGGGCGCAGGTGAGGTCATTGCAGACATTCAAACGGTGTCAACTGGCTCACTGGGCCTAGATGTGGCCTTGGGCGTTGGTGGCCTGCCGCGTGGGCGCGTCATTGAAATTTACGGCCCAGAGTCATCAGGTAAAACAACACTCACCTTGCACGTGGTTGCAGAGATGCAAAAGCTGGGCGGCATTTGCGCCTTCGTCGACGCCGAGCATGCACTTGATGTGCAATACGCTAAATCGTTGGGTATCAACTTAGAAGACATGTTGATCTCGCAGCCAGACACAGGCGAACAAGCTTTGGAGGTTGTGGACAGTTTGGTACGCTCTGCCGCTGTTGACTTGGTCGTCATTGACTCAGTGGCGGCACTCACACCCAAAGCCGAGCTAGAAGGCGACATGGGCGACTCGTTGCCCGGCTTGCAAGCCAGGTTGATGAGCCAAGCCCTGCGCAAACTGACAGCCTCCATCAAGAAGGCGAACTGTACGGTCATCTTTATCAATCAGATTCGCATGAAGATTGGTGTGATGTTTGGCAGCCCAGAAACGACCACAGGCGGCAACGCATTGAAGTTTTACGCGTCAGTTCGTTTGGATATTCGTCGCACAGGCTCTATTAAAAAGGGCGATGAGCTTATTGGTAACGAGACACGTGTGAAAGTGGTGAAAAACAAAGTTGCCTCACCGTTTAAGACGGCAGAGTTTGACATCATGTTTGGTAAAGGCATTAGCCGTGAGGGCGAAATCATTGACCTGGGCGTGCTCCACAACATAGTGAATAAGTCGGGCGCTTGGTATGCCTACCAAGGTGAAAAGATTGGGCAAGGCCGTGACAATGCACGCGAATTCTTGAAAGAAAACGTCGCACTGGCTCGTGAAATCGAAAACAAGGTACGTGATGCATTGAATGTGCCCCAGCTCAGCGTACCTGTTGCCACACCAGCGCCAGTCGTCAGCGACGACGAGGTGTAACCAAGCGACAGAGGCCATGCCTGCACCAGCCCTGTCATTGAAAGGTCGCGTGCTGCGCTTGCTGACCCAGCGCGAGCACTCCAAGGCTGAACTGGCGCGCAAGTTACGGGCGCTTGAAACCGACGATGGGGCGCTGGCGCGCGTGCTAGACGACTTTGAGGCCAAAGGCCTTATCAGTGAACAGCGCGTGGCCAACAGTGTGGTTAATACAAAGGGTAAAAAATTGGGCGGGTTGCGCATCAAGTTTGAGTTGCAAGCCAAGGGCTTGAGCGACGATTTGGTGCGCGAGACGGTGTCCCATTTAAAAGACACAGAGATGGCAAGGGCGCAGTCCGTATGGGCTAAAAAGTTCGGCGAAGCGCCAGCAGATACCAAAGGCCAAGCCAAGCAAATGCGGTTTTTGGCAGCACGGGGATTTGATGGTGGCGTGGTGAGAGCTGTGGTCCCACGTGTGGCGAGCGGCGCGGGCGACGGCTGGCCATCAAGCCATGGCAACGATCAAGATCAACATGGGTACTTGGACGCCGACAACGACGCCGACAACGAACACAGCCAAGGCTTTTTCGATGGCAGTGACGATTAGCGCGACGTCGGGTGTCGTGCGGGTGCAATGCAGTCGATAATTGGGAATGACTGCAACCAACAACGCTGCGCAAACAGCCACCTTTGCCTCGCTGGGCTTGAGCCCGGCACAACAAACCAATTTGACCTCCTTGGGTTTTGACGCCTTGACACCCATTCAAGCGGCAACCTTGCCGCTGTCGCTGGCTGGTAGCGATGTGATTGCTCAAGCCAAAACAGGCAGCGGCAAAACAGCCGCATTTGGGTTGGCGCTGCTGCACAATCTCGACCCTAAAAATGTAAGCGTGCAAACGCTGGTGTTGTGCCCTACGCGAGAGCTGGCAGACCAGGTCTGCGCAGAGCTGCGCCGACTGGCGCGGGCTTTGGACAACGTCAAGGTCTTAACGCTGTGCGGCGGCGTGGCCTTGCGAGGGCAAACTGCCAGTCTTGAGCATGGCGCGCACATTGTTGTGGGTACGCCAGGGCGGGTGCTAGACCATTTGCAGCGCGGCAACTTAGAGCTGAAACACATCAACACCTTGGTACTGGACGAGGCGGACCGGATGTTGGACATGGGCTTTGCGGACGACATTGCCGCAGTGACCAAGCACTGCCCTGCGGCGCGTCAAACCTTGCTGTTTTCGGCCACCTATCCGCAGGCCATCGACAGCATGGCGGCGCGCTTTATGCGCAACCCCAAGCGTGTTCAGGTCGACACCGTTCATGAGGCCGTGACGATCGACGAGTGGTTTTATGAGGTGTCTGAAACACAGCGCTTGCACGCCGTGTCAGAGCTGCTAAACCACCACCAGCCAGATTCAACGGTTGCTTTTTGCAACACGCGCGCGCAGTGCAACGACTTGGTAGAGGTATTGCGGGGGCTGGGATTTTCAGCACTTACGCTGCACGGCGACTTAGACCAGCGCGACCGCGATCAAGTGTTGGTGCAGTTTTCAAATCGCAGTTGCTCTGTCCTGGTGGCCACAGATGTGGCCGCTCGGGGTCTAGACATTGCCAACCTAAGTGCGGTGATCAACGTCGACACCACGCCAGACCCTGAGGTGTATGTGCACCGCGTAGGCCGCACTGGTCGTGCTGGCGCGACTGGCAAGGCACTGAGTTTGGTGAGCATGCCCGAGATGGGCCGTGTGGCACGCATTGAGGAGCAAACAGGGCGTTCAGCCCGTTGGCAAGACTTGGGCAAGCTCAGCACCGGCAATATGGTGTTTCAAGCACCCATGCGCACCTTGCAAATTGCAGGCGGGCGCAAAGAAAAAATTCGAGCTGGTGATATCTTAGGTGCACTGACTGGCGAGGCAGGCTTCGATAAAGCGCAGATTGGCAAAATTGCCTTGGGCGAGTTTTCGACCTATGTGGCGATAGACAAGGTAGTCGCACAGCGTGCTTGCGACAAACTCAATGAGGGTCGCATCAAGGGTAAAAAAGTAAAAGTTAGGCTGTTAGACAACTGAGCCTGGCGCTGGGTTGCGCACTCAAATTACACGGCACATTCACCCAGCGCCTCACCGGCCGCTGGCAACTACCAGCCAAACATCAGTCCGAGATTCTGAACTGCTGCGCCGCTGGCACCCTTGCCCAAGTTGTCCAAGCGGGCAACCAGCAGCGTGTGACCGTTGGCGTCGTTACCAAACACATGCAGCTCCAAGTCATTGGTGTTGGCAAGTGCTGTGGCGTCTAAGTTGGCTGGGTTGCTGCCACCATCGATGACATGCACGAACTCTGACCCAGCGTAGTGAGATCGCAGCACCTTGAGCACTGCAGCTGTCCCGCCTGCGTGGTTGAGGTGAGAATGGTGCAAAGGGAGCTGTACCAACATGCCTTGTGCAAAGTTGCCAACGCTGGGTACAAACAAAGGCGCGGTTTGCAGGCCGCTCCAGTGCATGATTTCAGACAGATGCTTGTGCTGTAAGCCCAAGCCATACAACTGAAACAATGGTGCGCGAGCGGCTTCGTAGGCTTCAATCATGGCTCGCCCGCCGCCGCTGTAGCCGCTCACGCTGGGCAAGCACACCTGTGCACTGGACGCGATAAGTTCGCTGTCAACCAAGGGGCGCAGCATGGCGATAGCGCCTGTGGCGTAGCAGCCAGGATTGCTCACCCGGTTGGCTTGCTTAATCAGTTGTGGTTGCGCATTGCACAACTCAGCAAAGCCATAGACCCAGCCATCACTCACGCGGTGGGCGGTGGATGCGTCAACGATGCGAGGTGCATGGACATTGCGTGCAACCAGTTCGTCCACCAGCGCCACGGTCTCACGTGCGGCATCGTCATGCAGGCATAAAACCACGGCATCAGCTTGGGCCAGCAGCGCTTGCTTGGCGAGAGGATTTTTGCGCTGCTCGGCATCGATACTGAGCAAGTTGACATGGTTAAGGCCTTGCAAACGTTCGCGTATTTGTAAGCCTGTGGTGCCAGCCTCGCCATCTATGAAAATATTCGTCATAACTTATATGTAAGGTTTTATGGGCGTTGGGATAGCAATATTAATCCAGCCCAGTCTCAAAGGTGATGTTTGTCAGCTGTAAAAAGCGAATGGTGCGATGCAACATGATACAGTTCACGTTTGTTTTTTCCCCCGTGCGCCAAGTTTAGAAACAGGCTCGGTACAGAGTTGCGTGGGAACGGTTGCATCACACTTTGAGAGTCCTGACATGAAGATTCATGAGTATCAAGGCAAGGAAATCTTGCGACAGTTCGGCGTGCCCACACCAAGGGGCATTGTCGCTTTTACCGTGCAAGAGGCTGTTGAAGCCGCACAGAAATTGGGCGGACCAGTTTGGGTTGTAAAAGCCCAGATTCACGCTGGCGGGCGCGGCAAAGGCGGCGGCGTTAAAGTGGCCAAGTCCATTGACGACGTCAAGGCCTTGGCGGGTGACATTTTGGGTATGCAACTCAAGACCCATCAGACAGGACCCGAGGGTCAAAAAGTCCGCCGTCTCTACATAGAAGACGGCGCTGACATCCAGCAAGAGTATTACGTCTCAATCGTGACAGACCGCGCCACGCAAAAGCTGGCATTCATTGCCTCTAGCGAAGGTGGCATGGACATTGAGGAAGTGGCCAACAGCACACCCGAAAAAATCATCACCTCGTTTATTGACCCGCTCACAGGCTTAGGCGCTGAGCAGGCAAAGTCAATTGCCGATGCGATTGGTATGCCAGCGGACTCCACCGCGCAAGCCGTGGATATTTTCCAAAAGCTCTACAAGTGCTACATGGACACTGACGCGTCATTGGTGGAAATTAACCCGCTGAACCGTGACAGCAAAGGCGTTGTCATGGCGCTGGATGCCAAGTTCAACTTTGATGCCAATGCGCTGTATCGCCACCCCGAAGTGGTGGCTTACCGCGATTTGGACGAGGAAGACGCAGCCGAAGTTGAAGCCTCTAAATTTGACTTGGCCTACATCAGTCTAGACGGCAACATTGGCTGTTTGGTCAACGGCGCAGGGTTGGCCATGGCGACCATGGACACCATCAAGTTGTTTGGCGCAGAGCCGGCCAACTTCTTGGACGTTGGCGGCGGCGCGACACCTGAGAAAGTGACTGAAGCCTTCAAAATCATGTTGAAGAACCCCAAGGTCAAGGCCATTTTGGTCAATATTTTTGGTGGCATCATGCGCTGCGACACCATCGCAACGGGCGTGATTACAGCTTGTAAGGCTGTTGACTTAAGCGTGCCACTGGTGGTCCGCATGAAAGGCACCAACGAGGTCTTGGGCAAGCAAATGTTGGCTGACTCTGGTTTGCCAATCATCAGCGCCGACTCGATGGCTGAAGCCGCCGAGAAAATTGTGGCCGCTGTGAACGCAGCCTAAGCCAGAAAGAGAATAAGGAACAAGCATGTCTATCCTCATTAACAAAGACACCAAGGTTATTACCCAAGGTATCACCGGTAAAACGGGCCAGTTTCACACTGAAAAGTGTCAAGAGTACGCAAACGGTAAAAACTGTTTCGTGGCTGGCGTCAACCCTAAAAAAGCTGGCGAGTCTATTTTTAACATCCCAATTTTTGGCACTGTTAAAGATGCTGCCAGCAACACAGGCGCAACGGTATCTGTCATCTACGTGCCGCCAGCCGGCGCTGCTGCAGCCATTTGGGAAGCGGTTGAAGCTGAGCTTGACTTGGCGATCTGTATCACCGAAGGCATCCCAGTGCGCGACATGTTGGAGCTGCGCAACCGCATGGCGGCCAAGGAAGCCGCAGGCGGCAAGAAGACCTTGCTGTTAGGCCCTAACTGCCCAGGTCTCATCACACCCGATGAAATTAAGATCGGCATCATGCCAGGCCACATTCATAAAAAGGGTCGCATTGGCGTGGTCTCGCGCTCAGGCACGTTGACCTACGAAGCGGTGGGCCAGTTGACGGAGCTGGGCTTGGGTCAATCCAGTGCTGTGGGCATTGGTGGCGATCCTATCAACGGCTTGAAGCACATCGATGTCATGCGCATGTTCAACGACGACCCGGACACCGACGCGGTCATCATGATTGGCGAAATCGGCGGGCCAGACGAGGCCGAAGCCGCGCGTTGGTGCAAAGACAATATGACCAAGCCGATCGTGGGCTTTATCGCAGGCGTCACGGCGCCAGCCGGCAAGCGCATGGGCCACGCAGGCGCATTGATTTCTGGTGGTGATGACACGGCAGAAGCCAAGCTCGCCATCATGGAAGCTTGCGGTTTTACCGTGACACGCAACCCATCTGAAATGGGCAAACTGCTCAAGGCACTGCTGTAAAGCTCCAAGCCTGTTGGTCGGGCTACGATGGCAACGCAGCAGTGCGTTGCCATTTTTTTTCGCCCCAACAGTGTGGCAAATACCAAATACCCAATACCCTTGACGCCGAAGTGGCTCACAGGCGTGCAATGCCCCAACCCGCTGATGGCTGTGGGTGACAGCAGGCATGCCCAGCTGTATGCTACTTGCTACCAGCGTTTGAGCCAAGGCAGCAGCGGTATAGGGCCCATTGGTCTACCAACTGAGCCGTATCCGCAAGAATGGCGGGCGTGGCCAACGCGCTGCACACACAACAAACACCTATCAATTCAGGTAGCAATAGGCTGGGAGGCTTACATGATCACTTCATCACATACACGTTTGCAAGCGCAGCGAGGATTTACGCTCATTGAGTTGATGGTGGTGGTGGCCGTCATTGGGGTGTTGGCGGCAGTGGCGATTCCTGCTTATCAAAACAACACACAACGCGCGCGCTGGGCCACCAACCTGTCAGGTGGGGCCGCACTTCAAACAGCAGCTTCTCGGTGTTTGGTCGAGCAAGGCGGCGTTGTAGATGCCTGTGACAGCTTGGCCAAACTAGGCGTAACAGCCGGTCTGTCAGACAGCGGCGCACTGACGCTGCCCAGCGGAGAGGCCACGGTTGCCAGCAGCAGCGATGCGGCCTCGCTGCGCATCATCATCAACGGTACGGCCAACGCCGGCAGCTGTACGGTGGTCATGTCAGTCACCCCCACTACCGGGTCGCCCCTGATGCAGTGGGTCATCACCCGTGACCCAACGCAGCCAAAATGTACGGCTGACAACACCGGCGTTGAGCAAGCCGCAACGTAAATCGCTCAGGCAACAAAGCTGCCTGATTTGCCACCGTGTTTTTCTAACACCTTGACGTCCGTCATGGTCATGCCGCGGTCGGCCGCTTTGCACATGTCGTAAATGGTCAGAAGGCCAATTTGAACGGCGGTGAGCGCTTCCATTTCAACGCCGGTGGGGCCAGTTGTTTCAACGGTAGCCGTACAACGTATACCGTCGTCTTGTAGGTCAAAGCCCACACTTACGTGGCTTAATGCCAACGGGTGGCACAGCGGAATAAGGTCTGCTGTGCGTTTGGCGCCTTGAATGGCGGCAATACGGGCTACGCCCAGCACATCGCCTTTTTTTGCGTTACCTTGTGCGATAAGGTCTTTGGTTGCGCTTAGCATGCTGATGAAGCCTGTGGCAACTGCCGTGCGTTTGGTGGAGGCTTTGTCGCCAACATCGACCATGTGTGCATGGCCTTGGGCGTCGAAATGGGTTAGGGGTGATGTGCTCACAGAGGGCTTCTAGGTTGTCATAAATTGATAGTGGAGTGGTTGCATGCAACCAACAACATGATTAAGCATCATAAGACTATGCGAATTCTTATCCAACTGCGCGTGCTGCTGATCTGTGCGGCTTTTATAGGGCCCCTCTTCGTGCTGCCCGTGCACGCACAAAGTGGGTTGAGCGCCAGCGAGGGTGTGAACGCCGGCTCGCCGCAGGTGGCACTGCCATCGCTGGGCGAAACGGGCAATTTAAGCCTCAGCGATGAGCGGCGTTTGGGTGCGCGCATTGTGCGCGACTTGTACGCAGGCGGCAATGTGGCCAGCGACGTGCTGTTGGCGCAGTATGTCGACAACATTTGGCACAGCTTGTACACGGCCGCTGTAGACAAAGGCGAAGTGAGTCCAGAGATGGCGCAGCAGTTGGCTTGGCAGGTTCTTCTGATCAATGACGCCAGTGTCAACGCCTTTGCCTTGCCTGGTGGCTATATGGGCGTCAACATGGGCTTGATTGCCATGGCAAATGACGCGCACGCGCTGGCCTCGGTATTGGCGCACGAGTTGAGCCATGTCACACAGCGTCATATCGCGCGCATCATGAACATGCGCGAACAAAACGCACCTTGGTTAATGGCCGCCATGGTGCTGGGCACCTTGGCCGTGACTCAAAACTCCGAGTTGGCAAATGCCACCTTGTTGGGTGGTCAAGCAGTGGCCGCGCAGCGCAACCTTAACTTTTCTCGCGACATGGAAAGAGAGGCCGATAGACAAGGGTTGCAGGTGCAGAACTTGGCGGGTTTTGATGCCGCTGGTTTTGCAAGAATGTTTGAGCAGCTGCAACACGTCAACCGGCTCAACGACGACGGCGCGTTCCCCTATTTGCGAAGCCACCCGCTGACGTCTGAGCGCGTAGCCGATATGCAAGTCAGGTTGCGCGACCTGCCCCCGCCTGCTGCGGGCTTGCTGCGTGCCGACTGGCTGGCGCCATCGGTTCAGAGTTTCATGCGCGCGCGTGCGCGAGTCCTGGCGCAAACCCGCCAAGATACGTGGCAGGCATGGGTTGATGTGGCGCACACAGCGCCAACATCGGGCGCCGACGCTGAGCGGCAGTCGTGGGTGGCGCGCTACCAAGGTGCATTGGCTGCCAAACAGCTGCAGCAACATGATCAAGCTTGGCGTGGCATCAGTGCCTTGGCGCTCAGCGTTCAGACCAGTATGGACAACAAGAAAAACCAGCCTGGCGATACGACTCTGCAGCGGGTCATTACCAACAGTGCTTTGCAGATGTGGGTGGATATGCCGACCAAGCCGCAGGACCTCAACGGCAAGCCCATAGACCAGGTGGTCCAAGCGTCCTTACAAGCTATGGCACAGACCGCACTGGCCAATAAGCGTGGGTACCGCAGCGATTTGCTCAGTGCAGCCAGCGTGGCGGGGACGGTACGTGCAAATACAAATGCAAGTGGTGATGCCACACTCAACTCAAAAGCCACGGTGGCATATGCTGTGTCGCGCGACACCCAGCACATGGCTGACCAAGCCTTGCGGCTGTGGCTGGTAGACCATCCTGCTGATGCGTACGCCTGGCAAGTGGCCGCACATGTGGCACAGGCCTTGGGTCAGCCGCTTAGAGCGTTGCGCGCGCAGGCAGAGAGTGCGGCGCATTCCGGTCAATTTGAAGCGGCCAAAGACAGGTTTATGGCGGCACAAGCCATGGCCAACCGCCAAGCTGCTGTAGGCAACAGCGATGAGCAAGAGTCGGCCATCGTGTCGACCCGTTTGTCGCAAGTGGCCAACGCCTTGCGCCAGCAACAACTTGATGACAAGCCCTAAAGCCTAAGCCACCACATTGTTGTATGGCCTTATAAATATGGCTTCGAGGGCTTGGCGCTATCATGAACGCGAAGCCGTATGTGCATGCGGCGTTGTTCGTTTTATGGCTGCCATTCACATCACCGATATCGAGTCTGCAATCAACTACTGGCGTCGGGTGTCACCCTCGCCAGATGGCGTTACCTTGTGTGCACCGCTGAGGCACTTGGCTGAGATATATGCCTTGTTGGTGTATTACGGTGAGACAGAAGCCGATGAAGACAGCATGCCCAAGCCTGCTTTAGAGGCATGGCTCAAGTGGGTGGACAGTTTGCCAGACACGCCCTGTATTGCTATTTGCTCAACCAGCCAAGGCGATGACATGTGCAAGGGCTGCGGGCGCACCTTTGACGAGGTTCAATTTTGGCCAGAGATGACGCCGGGCGAAAAACGCTCTGTATGGCGCCGTATCACTGTAGAAAACAACGCTTGGCGTTTTAACCGCTACAGCGAACGGGCGCTAGAACGAAGCCAGCCCTAGCCGTTGGCTGGCGTCAAGTTGGCTGGCTTGTTTGGCCAGCGCGCAGCGCCAATTCAGCCGCTTTGCCCACATAAGTAGCCGGCGTCATGGCCAGCAAACGCGCTTTGTCGGGTGCAGGAATCGCCAAGTTGTTGATGAGTGCATGGAGCGCCTCACGCGTGACTGTTTTGCCACGTGTGACTTCTTTAAGTTGTTCGTATGCACCTTCAATCGCATAGCGGCGCATCACGGTTTGAATAGGCTCTGCCAGCACTTCCCAGGCATTGTCTAAGTCATGGGCCAAGGCTTCTTCGTTGAGTTCTAGTTTGTTCAAACCTGCTAGCAGTGACTGATAAGCCAGCGCGGTATAGCCAAATGCCACGCCGACATTGCGCAGCACCGTGCTGTCGGTGAGGTCACGCTGCCAGCGTGAAATAGGCAGTTTTTCACTCATGTGGCGCAGCAGTGCGTTGGCCAGGCCGAGGTTGCCCTCCGCATTTTCAAAGTCGATGGGGTTGACTTTGTGCGGCATGGTGGACGAGCCAATTTCACCATCTTTTAGGCGTTGCTTGAAGTAGCCCAAGCTGACGTAGCCCCACACGTCGCGCGACCAGTCAATGAGGATGGTGTTGGTGCGCGCCATGGCGTCAAACAACTCGGCCATGTAGTCATGCGGCTCAATTTGGATGCTGTAGTCTTGAAAAGTGAGGCCCAGTCCAGCGGGCTCAGGTGCTTCCACCACGCGCTTGGCGAAAGCCTCCCAGTCCACATCTGGCCACGCGCTCAGGTGGGCGTTGTAGTTGCCAACAGCGCCGTTCATTTTGGCCATGATGGCCACTTGCTCAATGCGCAGTGTGGCCCGCTGCAAGCGCACGGCGACGTTAGCAATCTCTTTGCCAACGGTGGTGGGGCTGGCCGTTTGGCCGTGTGTGCGGCTGAGCATGGGTACGTGTGCATAAGCGGTCGCCATGCGCTGGAGTTTGTGGGTAATGTCCGCAATAAGTGGCAGCATCACGTGCTCGCGTGCAGCTTTAATTTGCAAGGCGTGGCTGGTGTTGTTGATGTCCTCACTGGTGCATGCAAAGTGCACAAACTCAGCTGCACGTGCCAACTCTTCATGCAAATCGGTGCCGACGTTGTCGTTGGCAAACGAGCGTTTAATCCAGTACTCAACGGCCTTGACATCGTGGTTCGTTTCGCGCTCTATCAACTTGATAGCGTGGGTGTCGGACTCGCTGAATTGGCTCACCAAGCCCAGCATGTGCGCCGTTGCCGCTGGCGACAAAGCGGGGCACTGTGCCAGGTTGGCCTGGGTCAGCGCAATAAACCACGTGACTTCAACCTGAACACGCCTGTGCATATACCCGTGCTCGCTGAGCAAGGGGCGAAGAGGCGCAAGTTTGGCGTGGTAGCGACCGTCTAAAGGTGACAGGGCGGAGATGGATGCGTCAACAAAAGTAGTACTCATAAGGGTGTGGACAAGGCCAAAATTCAGGCCGGTGTGGGCCGTGTTGTAAATGCTGTGATTGTACGTGGGTGCATTTTTTAATCGCTAAAATGATTAGTTCGCATTTCTCTTTTTTGTAAACAGCTATGAAAATTATTGGGTCACTCACGAGTCCTTACGTGCGCAAAGTGCGTGTGGTGTTGACTGAGAAAAAACTAGACTACCAATTTATAGAAGAAGATGTGTGGCACGCCAACACCCTTATTGGGCACGCCAACCCGTTAGGGAAGGTGCCCTGTTTGGTGATGGAGGGCGGCGAGGCAGTGTTTGATTCACGTGTCATCGTTGAGTACCTCGATGCCCTGTCACCTGTGGCGCGCCTGATACCCGCAAGTGGACGTGAGCGTGCTGAGTGTAAAACGTGGGAGGCGCTGGGCGACGGCGTCTTAGACGCTTGCATGCTGGCTCGCCAAGAGGCGACGTGGGCGGGTCGTGAAGCAGCGCAGCGCAGCCAAGCCTGGATAGACAGACAAATGACCAAAGTTGACCAAGCGTTGGACGCCATGGCCACAGGCTTGGGTGACAAGCCTTATTGCAGTGGCAACATCTTCAGCTTGTCAGACATTGCGGTGGGCTGTGCCTTGGGTTACCTAGACTTTCGCTTTGCACAATTGGACTGGCGAACCAGCCGCCCGAATCTCGACAAGCTGTTGACCAAGCTGATGCTGCGCGCCAGTTTTAAAGACAGCCAAGTACCCGGCTTATAAGCACCGGCACCTTATCGCATGGCTTGGCGCTTGAGCCAGCGCATCAGCGATCCCAGCACAGGCACTCGTTCGTACAGCTCCTCGGCAGCATCCCAGTAGTCGCGGTGGTAGGTGATCAGGCCGTCTGCATTGAAGCGCAGGTGTGATGCGCCCTGTATGACCCACGGCTTGGCCGCTTTGTCTGCCTTCACACTGAAGTGAAATGTCCACATCAAACAGCAAGCGCCGCCACCGTTGGTCGCGTCAGCATGGCTGTCGAAGGCATTGGTGACAACAAACCTAGGTTGGTGTAGCCGCTTGAACATGTGTTCGAAAACGGCTTGCACGCCGGCCACGTGGTGCACCTCGTTGAAGGGGTCTTTGAAAAAAGTGTCAGCGCTGTACAGCGCGTCAATATGCGCCAAGTCGCTGGGCTGTAGTTGTTCAAACCAATGGATGGCATGTTGCGTTGGCGCACTCAACGGGCCAAGCTGGAGGTCTCGGGTCACAGCTTGGTGGCTTTCAAAATAAGTGCTTGTGCCACACGGTGTGGCAACAAGCGAATCAGCTTAAGCCACAGCGTAAAGCGTTTGGGATAGTGGATATCAAACTCACCTTGCGCCCAGCCTTTCAGCATGGCCTGTGCTGCCGCGTGCGGCGTAATAAGTGCTGGCATATGAAAGTCGTTTTGCGCCGTCAGCGGCGTGGCCACAAAGCCAGGGTGAACAACACTCACACCCAAGCCGGTTTTGGCCAAGTCAAGGTACAACACCTCGCCCAAGTGGGTGAGCGCTGCCTTGGTTGGCCCATAAGCCAATGAGTTAGGCAGACCGCTCCAGCCCGCGACGCTGCTGATCAGGCTGATGTGTCCAGAGTGTCCTGCGTTGGCCTGCACCATCAGCT
>Ga0222649_1000199_pt1 | contig 21950 bp, 39 predicted proteins | sample AntAcemetagen337_FD_179865 | JGI IMG/M metagenome (GOLD analysis project Ga0222649, IMG submission 179865) | Saline water microbial communities from Ace Lake, Antarctica - #337 | ecosystem: Environmental > Aquatic > Non-marine Saline and Alkaline > Saline | place: Antarctica: Ace Lake... | reverse complement strand
GCTTACGAATTCTTTTATCATGTATCTCTCCCTTTGTTGTGTTAGTAGAACTATAACACCCAGATGGAGAAAACGCAACTATAGCTGCACAAGCTGGAGGAGTGCGATCGGATCTCTTCTTTGCATGGTCCGTGAAAAGTAGCGCGCCGGTTTTGATTTTTTGCTGCTAGCGGGAATCATGCACGCCGCTCCGTGAAAAGTCTAGTTCTGTTGGTGCAGGTTTCCATCAGGGTCTGGATGACCGGCCGCGGGAGTTTTACTCTTCGTAAGAAGTACTGCACGCCGCTCCGTGAAAAGTTTTAGGGTTTTGCTGAGACTCAATGATTAGGTCAAGTTCTCTTGGATGTTCTTCATCACAAGCGAGCCCGTTTTAGTTTTATTGAATCGATCGTAGCGTTCCTGCAGACTTTTAAGCAATCCGAAAGTCGATGGCATTGTTATGCAGGCCATTGCTAACTCTTCTAGCTTTTCCGTCATCGTAAAGCGAACTAATTCTACGGGGCGGTCAGTAAGAAATCGAACGTAGGCTATTGGCTGGCCAGCTTCTATCTTGAGCTCGGTCTCGTCTTCCCACAATTGAAACTCAACGTTCATGGACCTAAACCACTGGCCGATGTCAACCCGCCCAGGAACTATCGCGCCGTACTGGCTGCTTTCTGTTTTGTGCAAGTACGGAGGAGTTATCTCCATCTCCAGTGGCTCTTCGCAAAAGAAGAACCAATTCATTGCGACATTGATAAGAGGCGAGCCGTTCAAAGTTGGCTGCTTGTTAATACTCCCACCCAAGCCGCTTCTGCCTGGGAACTCTAAGTAAGGCTGCTCGCCTGGAAAGTTTTCTTGATACACAAACTCAGAACGCATCGGTGCAATTAGGGAGAAAGTATTACTGGCAATTGCTTTATATGAAGGACAGAAGAGGTAGCTGTCATAGTTAACATCTAGATTCTTGCGGGGCGTGATTTCTTTAAGTATGTTAGCAGGCTCTTCATACAAGAGGCTCCACCTCAACCCGTCTACCTCGGTGGGCGACCAGTAAACCTTGATCGGTTCATTCTTCTTCGACATACCCCAACTCCTCTAGTGCTTCTGAGTAGAGTACCCGTGCATCTTCACCAACCATTAGACGTTGAGTCACGTCATCTATTGTCACCAGGCCGGCCGTCCATTGGGTTTCGATCATATCCGAGCCGTGTGTTGCGTTGAATGCTTTTCGATCCCAGATCCAAATGGAGAGCATCTGATCTCCCCGTGCCTCGATATCGGCCTGGAGGATCTCTATTAAGTGCTGCTGAGACATCATCATTATTTTACAGAGTCTAGCACAAGAAGGCGTAAAATCTCTACTTAATTATTAGTCGAAGATTAAACCGGCGCTCGCCGCTTAGTAGCTTTGGGCCCAAGTGTGGCCGTTCGGAGCAATGCCATGGATTGAACGAACAACTTTTTCGTCTTCCTCGAGCTCACGCGATGAAACAAGCTCAAAGATCATGCCTGTAGGACCCTCGTCAGTGATCTCGGGACTCATGAGAACTTGAATCAAAGTTAGTTTTGCTGCATCAGCAGACTCTGCATAAAGCGAAACAGTTAAGAATTGCTCTCGCTCTAGGTCTACGTGCCCGCTGAGAAATGTGTAATGTTTCATAGTTCTTTCATCCTATCGTTCTTTCGTGGGTCCATCTTATCCCAATTGCCAGAGAGGCTTCCTTGGTAAGTCTGGCCGGTCTCTCGATCTATCAATAGCCACTTCTCTGGTGACTTGGTGTGAACTACCAGATCTACCACTTCAGCTGCTTCGTTAAAAGTATAGCCAGCCCTGGCAGCCACTGTTCCTAGAAACATGTCTTCGCTACTTCTCAATGACGGGCTTACCTTTCTTTTTGCTGTGCGCACCTGGACAACCTTGCCGTGAGCAGCGTGGGTAAGAGTTATTACCTTGATCTTCCAAGCGTATCCATCCGCAGTACGGGCAGTAATCTTGACGCTCAACGGGCAATTTTGTGGCCATGTGTGGTCTCGTTTCCTAGAGTCTATGACTCAAGTATAAACACTCCCGTGTCATGTGATAAGCGCTTAAGCATATTGAGATCCGGCAGGCCGGTCACTCCATATCCGGTTCGTCCAATGTTCCGTTGAAACCTGCTGCACGCAGCTGCTGTTGCTGTGTCCCATCTACCAGGTTCTGCTGATCGTAGGTCGGTCACCATTGCTAGCGCTAGTTGAATAATCTCGACGCGCTTATTGCGATCCCCGTATCTTATCTCCCCGTTTAACTTAAGGATCTTGGGAACCAGTACTTCTCTTTCAATCAGATCGGTCTCCTCCCTGGTAAAAGTAGTACGGGCCGCATCGAAGGTTTTCATCAACCATCCGTTAAAAGTTAGACGGTCCGGTCTGAACCTGGGCCTACAGAAAGTTAAGACGTCCGTCATGTGACGAACTTTCTGATGCACGCCGTCTCTCTTTGTTGCAGCTGAAGATCCTTCAGTGTTTGCTTCAACAGTAACGAACCTACCTGAATTCTCAAACTCACGTACGTCGGTCACTATCCCGCAATGCATCATTGAGAAAGGGCTCGCCGCGAAGCCAACGTTTGATGAGAAGTTGAACACGACTATGTCCCCAACCTCAGGTACCCGAAAGTCCTGGCCGTTTCGAAGAGATTCTCCCAGGCCGGCCGCGGTGTTTACGAATGATGCAAAGTTAGGGATCCCCGCCTCCCGTGCACAAACGTCAACAAATGCTCCGGACCACGGGACAGAATCATATCCGACCTTCTGTCCAAACTTATTGCGGCCGAGTAGTTCGGGCTGGTATCCGAGATAAGACAGCGCGGTCTGCAGGAAAAGTTCCTTGGCTGCAGACGCGGTCTGAGATTTCTTTAGTAAACGCACCTAGTAATCATATCAGGTGCGGGGATTGTATGGAGACTTAAATTCTGGTAGATCCAGAATCTCGCCGGTTTCTTCGTTAACGGTTAGTTCATTGTTTGCTGCAGCAATGCGCTCTTCAATATACGCATCGGTGTTATTGGTATGTGAGTAGACAAGACCTATCTCAAAGGTAGTCAGGTCCGTTACCAAGTTCTGTGCCTCTTGGGCTAAAGAGCTTAAGCGAATGTGCTCGACACGGTCTTTAGCATTTGAGACGTCAGATCTTATGCTCTCGTAATGATCGCGCGCCGTCTTGATTAATTCAGTGAAGGTTCTACCGTCGGTCATCCGTTACTTCTCTTCCGTCGCGTTAATAGTTGCTGCAGGCCGCTCTTCTGATTCTTCGTCAATAGTTGCGGGCCGGTCTTCTTCTTCTTCTTCTTTCTTTGGCTCTTCAACAACTTCTGCATCAATGATGTCCGTTCCCTTGTTTGCTAGACGCAGCGATTCGGATAGCGCGCCGCTTGTTAAACGGGCCAACCTTTCTTGGATGACATCAGCCGCTGGACGTAGATCAATGTTAAGGGTGGTTTCGATTTCCACGCCGCCCCTAACCCCAGCTCGGTCGAGGATCTCGGTTGCTGCTTTAAGTTGGACCGGTTCAGATTCAGCGGTCATCATAAGTTCTTCAAGTTTGTCAACAGCATACGGTGCAGCCTGGGTTAACTTTTCACGGGCCCGTTCGATGTCATCAGATGTTTTGCGAGACAAGGACCTCAGGTGCACGCGACATAATCCGTCGTCCTTAATTCTTCCTGATCCCCAAAGCATGCAACGGATACCGTCATCTTTGATGTGTCGACAGCGATGCGGTTGTGCAAGGGGTGCGCGCTTTTCGGACTTCGGGCCGCCAGCCTCTTGCTCTTTTAAGTAGAGGCGAGTTGCGTGAACAACCCAAGGAGGGGCTAACCAGTCGGAAGCTTCCTCGGCTAGTAAATCCAGGCCGGTTAGGTAATCGGAGTTGTTGTCTGAAGAGGTAACAAGTATTGGACGCTTTTCAGCAAGGGATTGAATCCGGCGCTCGCGAGTTGATTCAGCGGAACGTACTTTTATCAGGCCGGTTGCGTTACCTGCGTTTGAGTAGACAGGTTCCCAGATAAGTTTGGATTTGCGGAGGATCTTGCGGTTGTCAAAGGAGTCTTCACAAACGCCCTTGTCTAGTTCTTCAATACCGAGCTCTGATAGATCGGCCCTTATTGAGATAGGGTCTTCTATCTGGTATGGCTCGATGGAGCTGGGATTAGATTCTACCACGCCGTCCTCGTAATGTCAAGTTGTTTTAAGGGTGACCCGAGATACTGGGGAGAGGACTTGATCCCGGGCCACCTAATGAACAAGTGTACACTCATGAAAAGTTGTTGATTAGTTCTCGGACGAATATTTGCGTGGAGAGAGGGTGAACGAAGGGGTTTGCTCCTTTTATTAACAACATTCCACTTTGCTCCACTTTACTCCCCTTGTTTAGAGCGAGCAGAGAATCGTCCACTCGCGTCTCTGGTGATACCATGACGTGCCATAGTGGATGCAAAAATTGACTTGTCCTGCTTTTGTTGGAGGTATGCCTGCCAGGCATCGATGTAGTTCACATACCCAGGGACTTGCATAATGAGCTTACCCCAGCTGATCCAATTGTAGACAGTCTTAGCTGTCACTCCTAGCTCCCCTGCAACGATTGAGATCTTAACGATGTTCTCTGGCATGAGTCTCCTAAAAGTAAGTCGCCCCTCCATTTTAACACGGAAGGGCGACTTTTTAGTCCATACGCAAACTCTCCCGTTTGCGCTGGAATCTTAGTTACTTCTTTTTAGGAGCTGCTTTCTTAGCTGCTGGCTTCTTGGCCGGAGTGACCTCACGCTCATGAATGGTTCCATCCTGTACCAAACCATCATCATCGCCATCTGTAGCATCCGCCTTGAAAGCAACCTTCTTAAGCTTTGCAGCCTTTGCAGTCTTTGCAGCCGATGAAGCCTTCTCCGATTCGGCTTGCTTTGCTTCGGCTTGAGCTTCGGCCTCAGCGAGAATAGCTCGTGCTGTTGAGTCTGTAATTGTCATTCCGAAAAAGGTTCGAACATTGTCGACCCACGTGTATTGAACTGCCATTTGATTTCCTAACGTTAGTTTTGATGTTGCTTGCACTTGTACTAGTACCGTAAAACAGTATCATAAAAGTTACGATCTTGCAATCTGACACTCTCTGCATAAGAAAGCATTTCTACCAGATGAATCTGAATCGGTTACCCGACCCGTATCCGTCACTCGGACTGGAGTCACAGGTACACCTTCTTTGCCACAAGGTTCACATTTTGGTGGCTTGATTATCTTTATATCTACACCAGCTTTTATCGCAGCAGCCACTCCTCGACTGAATGCGTGCTCAGGTCCATTACCCAAAGTCTTCCTAAGAAAGAATCTAGTATCTGAAACTTCTATGTAAACGTCCTTCTTCATACATGCGCAGTAGAGCTTAGTTGGTTGGCAAACTGACCTGCCTCTTTCTGGGACCCAGGTGTGTCTGCTTGATGGGTGCCCACATACACAGATACCGCCATCCCTAATTCGTCCTTGCCCTTCGATTGAGTTGTTAACCTCATCTGCTTCAGCTAGGTCAAATGAAAACATATTAGAAACATTGTCTGTCATTTTAGTATTCTCCTTCTTCTGATCCAAAGTCACCAAAATCATGATCACCCTGGAAGTTCTTTTTATCCAAGTCTTCGATGGCTTGTTTGTACCCATCTTTAAATTTACCCGGAGCCATTTTTTTACTCACGGATTTTAATCCAATCCCAAGTTCAGAGCGTTCAAGTTTCCGTCCCATTCTCATCCCTTTTTGAAGCCCCAACAAAAAAGGTCTTCTTGTTAGTCTCTCGTAGATTCCCATTACTTTTCCCTGTCCTTAATTTGACTTGTCAAATAGCAAATGTCAAGCTCTACTCTAACACACTCTAACACACTCTAAAGCACTCTAAAACAACTAAAAACAACTAAAAGATTAAGACAACTAAACTTTCCTAAGATGCGTCAAGTTGTTTTTAAAGCGCGTAATTAGTAAACATTAGTCTACTTTATATTTTAGACTTTAGATATATTAGTTTATTATCAAGAAAAAACAATTCCCTCTTGTCGTTTCTTGGTAATAAGTGCTCTTCTTTATTATCAGGTTTCGAAGTTACTGTTCTCTCTTTTCTTGGTAATACATTTTTTACGTTTTTAGAAGAGATTTTCTCTATCCTCTTTTTTTGCTGTCTCTATCTGCAAGACCCTGCTATCTTTAAATACTATCATGTTACATTATTAGCTCCAATTGTTGACCCCCATCCTAAACGCACCCAGTCTTTTGGCATACAATTATTAGATGGATACAGCACCGATTCCCCCGAGATCTCCTAAGGTCTCTCAAAATAGGAGCGCGCTTGAAAAAACAGTTCAGCGTCTTATGCTCTGTCGTTATGCTGTCCAAGAGGCACACTACGAAGTAGAAGACCCTATCGACTCAGAAGAGAAAGCCGATCTATTGCTAGCAGTAGAAGACTTGGCTTACGAAGTGATGGACCTGCTTAGGACCGCGAAATTTTTCGCTTGGGGTACAGAAGTTGATCTAGATCATCAAGAAGAGTAACGCTTAAACATATCGTCTGCCACATTGAAGTCTACTTCCATCTCAATTTCGGCGTTTAAATAATCCGCATCATATTCTGTAGTAGTGACGATCGGTAAGGCACCTGGAATCCTTCCTGCTGACTTAGAGCTGAAGATCACACTCCAACCACTAAAAGTAAATATGATGCCACCCACAGTCATGGCCCACCAACTTAGATTTTCATTAGAGCTCATAAGCTCCGGCATTAGCCAGCCAAACCAGATCCATCCTGTTATCACAAATGGTATCGCCCATGCTATTGCAGTTAATTTTTTCATGTCTTTAGTATACCCCGATAACCAAATCCTGTCAACTTGCACTACACAGGGCAAAAAGAAAGACCGTCCCTTACGAGGCGGTCTTGTCTTCTGTTCGATTGCTTTACTTGTTATAGCGGCTTGTTTTCTTCCACTTAGCTACAGCAGCAATTAGTAGTAGCGTTACCCCTGTAGCAACAGAGGACAAGCTACCTACTATAAAGCTGAACCAGCTCCATACAAAAGTGATTTCCATTATTTCTCCTTGATTAAGACGTTGCAGATAAACAGTAACACGCAAAGACTTATAAGTCAACTTTTAGGTAGAAATAAAAGTCCAGCCCTTGTTTATCCTAAGTACTCTAACTTTTTAATAAAGTTGCTAGAGACATCTCCATCAACCCACTTGTCACCATTGTACTGATACAAGTTACCATCAGGATCTTGATACCAGCCAATCTCTATTGCTTCTGGTTCTTGCACTGCAAGGATCTCGGTTGGCGCTAGAGATACTCCGGCAGCTAGACCAGCTGCTCTCTTCTTTGATAATTCTGGAGCTAGATCTTCCCAAGATTGGCCACTAACTGCCTTACCTGAACGTTCAGAGCCAATAATTCTTTGATAGCCAGTTTCAGTAACCCGAACGTAAACAATCTTCCCAACATCCTCAAGGTCTAGATCAAGGAAACTTCCTACAGAGTGTTCTAGATTATCCTCAACTAATTCCGCCCAAGGGATGATGCCCTTCTTAGGATCTTTGTAGTAGGTGTTGCCAGCATCATCATAGAGAACACGCTCGTCTCCTCCTGGTACTGACTGTAGTTTCGTTTCGTCTATCATCCTAAGTACTCCAATTCATTAATTCTCTCTTTAGGGATCTTGTCCCAAATCACTCCGTCATAGTAGAACAACTCAGCAGAGAGGCTCTGATACCAGCCAGCCAGTAAATCTTTTTGTTGCCTGTATACCAACTTGGGGTCGTTCATAAAATCTAAGTTATCCAACGCTTCTTGCTTCGCTGTTCTCCCATAGTTAGTTGCCTTATTAGCAATTCTTTGAAGATCAACAATATCGGAAGCTATGCTGTGGAACTCGTCCCTAACCTGCTTGCTAGCCTTGTAGAAGGTCGTAACATCTCCACCAAGGTGATCTTTAATAAATTGCTCACGAGCGACCCGGTGGTCCTCGTATAGGTCCTCGTAGGCATCTGCCATATCCCCATTACCCTCGCTACGTAATTTCTCTACATACAGTTTTGGCCCTGGAGGTAGCTCCCAAGTTTCTTCATCTTCATTCATCTTCATAGTATGCACTAACTAGAAACAAATGTCAAACTCAGGGGAAGTGGCGCGTGTAGAAGTAAGTAGTACCTACTTTAGGTCTTTATCCTTTATGTCTTCAATGATCTTTGCGTCAAAAACGTCAGCAAGTATCTTCTTGGTGTTTTTAACGTTCATTGTCTTAAGAAAAGCACGTACGGCTAGAATACTGTGTTCTAACTTCGTACTGTGCAAGAACTGAGATAGAAACCTTGCATGGACTGCGGCAATTATTTCCCTACCATTATGTTCAGAAAGAACATTGACACTATTGTCAGAGGACTCAATGTCTTTAGCTGTTTCAATAAACCTAGCTACGTGGTTTGATATTTCAGCGATCCTGTCTTCCGCTTCAGCATCACTAGTAGCTTCTAAATCTGTTTCGAGGCTGCCATATAGAAGCATTTTTCCATCACGCCAAGCACTTAGCACCCAGAAGCACTTATAGACAACTTTTTTGGTCTTCTTGTCTATGGTTACTTTTTCTGAAGTGTAATTAGCAGTCAGGATGTCATAATCCGTTGTAAATATTAAAGTATTAGGTGGCTGCTTAAAGTTTAAGTTAGTGCTCAAGGCTACTCCAGTCCATTGCTGCTCCGCATTCATCCGAGTGGTGTATTGTATCTAGTACATCTGCGGGCACTGATACATAACTAGCATGTGCAACCGGGATTACAGAATACCTGCAGACCCTCTGCCCTTTAGCTAGAGTGATATCATCGTCAGTGGTGTTCCATAGCAGAGTTTTAATTTCCGATACGTCCCACTGGTCAATCACTCTTCCACTGTCCATCATTAGGAGCCCATCAATACTTAAGTTCATTACTGGACTCAAAAGACCGCACAATTCTGTATTTGGCATAGACATTCTCACACCCGTTGATACAGCTACCCTTTTACCAGCGGGCACTACAACATCCTCTGCAGACATGAGGTATGCAGCTGAGTCAAACAAAGAGTCGTAAGACGGGAGCAAAGACCTGTCAGCAGCATCGGCACTAACAGTTATAAGAAATAATCCTGACATAATTCATAAATCCTAACATATTAATAGGTACATCACACAGAAGGTACAATAGTAATATACTACAAAATATCCTGTTAGGAGTATTAAATGAGTGAATTCATTCTTCCGTTCCCACTAAAAAGGATTACAGGCGAGTTCAACACGCGCTCGGCTTATAGAATCCGTAACGGACTTGGCGCTCACCGAGGTACCGACTGGGCAATGCCACTAAATGCCCCAATCCCCGCGGTAAGTAGCGGAACAATTAAGTATGTTGGTAGAAGCTCAATTCTTGGCCATGTAATAGTTCAGACAGTTTGGGCAAGAGGAAAAGTTTGGTACGTTGGCTACTGCCACATGGCCAAGGCTCCCACCCTAAAAGTTGGAGATAAGATTGAAGTAGGTCAGACGATCGGACTTCTCGGAAATTCTGGGTCTGCAAGTTCTGGGCCCCATTTGCACGCGACCCTTGCGACAACCATTAAGGGCGTATTTCACGGTGAGCACAATAAAGTAGTCTTTGACCTAAAAGAGTTTCTCCTAGAGGAGATAAAAAAAGGCCAGGCAGATGGCGTGAAAGTCACCTACACGCCAAAGAATACCAATGTTGTTGTTGAAGTCACAAAAATACCAGTTGGTTCTAAAGTTCGCATTAGAAAAGATGGCACTAGCGTTTACTATAAGACTCAAAGAAAAGCTGGAGTTGCTTTCGCGGAAGGTATAACACTGACAACTACACACGAGATTTGTGTAGAGGTAAACGACATTCTTGTTTCCTCCAAGAAGCTAAGTCCTCTTGCAAAAGAGCCTAAAAAAGTTGTTCCAGAAAAAGTTGAATCAAAAGTAGTGGCACCCGTTAAAGAAACCAAAGCCACCAAAGCCATCAAAGCCCCCAAGGTTGTTAGGTACTCAGTTAAGTCTGGAGACACACTGTCAGGCATTGCAAGACAGTTTGATTTAGACGTTAATAAATTAGCTAGGGAAAATAAAATCGTAGACATTAACATTATTAGTGTTGGCCAGTCTCTTCGAATTCCAGCAGAACCAGTACCAGTAGTTAAGGAAGAAGTGAAAATCTGCGAGTGCTGTAAGCGACCTTTATAGACATATAGTTTTAAAAAAGAAAACCCCCGGCCACACAAACCGGGGGTTTTCTGTTACTGGTCACAACACCAAGAAAGAAGATAGACTCCAATCAATTAAATTGTAACACAAGAATTACTACTTTTCGCGATAATCGTCACTATCATCTTCTGGGTAATCCTCTTCCAATCGTTCATCCAACATGTCCGCAACTGCTTCTACGATAGATTCAAAGGACTCATTTATTCTTACGAGCTCTTTGTCCCTAACAAATACTTCGATCATTTCTGACTTGTATATGAGTTCTGCAAGCTTGCGTTGGTCCTTATTATCTAAGTTTCTAAAAAGATTGTTGTTTAAAATCATTCTTTTTATATCACCCATGTGTCGATGTTTTTGCAAGTTTCGCAAACGACGAGTGGAGTATTGCATACGACCAACTTTCCTAGTGTGATTACTTTATATTATTATGTCACGTCTTTTAGGTAGCTGATAGTACCAGTAGTTTATTGATTTTTATTTTTTTCTAGGGTAAACTAAGTAAAATAGGCGATCAGTCGCTAATTTGCCAGTGAGACGTGGCGCTCAATTAGTATTTTCATGGAATATTACTCCGCGTCAGGCCATTTTTGATCTAACACCATCATCGCAATAATGCTATAGTTCGCAAGATCAAGGAAGGAATCCTTCAAGCTTTCATTCTCTGGGTCCACGTCGTTGTCTATTAGATGATTTATACGACTAATTTTGTCATGCATTCTGACTCGTAGTCCATTCAGTGGACCACCAGGGCTTCTGCTAATATTTGTTGGTCCGTAATCATTCTGTTTCTTGACAAGCACATTCTCTGCTTCTGCATAAAACTCGTGCGATACTTTTCTAAACTCTTCTAGGTTCATAGTACTATCTTAGTCACGTATCCGTGCATTCCCTTGCCATTGCAATCATTACTACAACCAGTAGAACTCTTACAGAACCTTATTTGAAACTTCTGCCACTCGGCCGCTTCCTCCAGAGTCTCAAATAAGATCACTTCTAGAAGTTCGTGCTGGTGATTTAGTTCTTTATTGTTTGCGTGTGTGTAGTAGCTATCACTTTCGCTGGCGTGAATAGTTGCCCAGGAGCCAGATCCCTTAACACTTATTGTCGGTAGTGCTAGCTTCTTGCTTATGTTTTCTCTATATACACGTAGAGCGCATTCGATAAAAGTCTTCGTTGTCTTGTGCGCAGCCTCACATTTGTGCTTATCCATAGTGAAAATAGATACGTTTACTACAGCTTTAAGCTTTGCAGCCTTGCTTTGCTTAGGAGGTGGTGCAGAGGATTTGCCCCAGTCCAGCCCAAGCTCACTCATCTGGCGTTCCATCAACTTCTATCCCCGCTATCTCAGCGCCCATAGATCCACAGTTGTAGCAGTTAAACCACAGCACATCTTCTTTTAGAGTAGCTAGGAACCAGGGACCGCTTTCAATTACAGCAACGTCTGATTCAAAGTCTTTGTTAACCCCACAGGTTGCGCACTCAAACATCTTGTGACTATCAAAGTCACCCGCCTTAGTTGCTATCTTATCTTCTGAAACTTCTATTCTGTAAGTAACTCCATTTGAATTATTAATACTTTCATAAATCATGGCCACATCGTAGCCGTCGTTGTAGGCTTCGTCATATAACTCTGCCTCATCAGCAGAAGCGTTTCTAACTAGTAGCGCACCAATTGTATCCCTGCCGGACATGTAGTTCGCCACTTCATTCTCTCTGAGCCAAACCCAATCAACAACCCTAATGTTTCCTTCTAAGTACTCAAAGCGCTTAAGACTCAGATCGTCGTTCCTTTTCAAGGATTACCTCCCACTTCATGTTGTCAGCATGTTGTATAAACTTAAGTCTCATGTACTTAGAAGCACTAAGCACAGCCTCTGAGTGCTCCGGCCGAGCTAAGGCATACGACTCCAGTAGAAGCAATACGTCTTCTTTAGTTAGTGATTTAACCTGCACAAGCAGCCTTTCTCTTAGGTAGTTTTTACGAGGAAGTACATCACACAGCGTATCTAGTTTGTTCAGTGTGGTACTTGGCCCACGACAGATGATTACTTGTTTCACTAGCCCAGTGTGCGGCCCAGAACCTCGCGTGATGTTTTGTAGCCCAATTTTTTCTTCTCGCGACTTTGTCTTGATATTTCTTAGACTTCTGATCGCAACGCTCTGCTTTATCGAGATTAGAGTTAGCCTCTTCAAGATGGTACTTAAAACTACTATTAGTCAAGGTACACTTCCGCGAATCCGTCCCCGCTGTTCACTACTTGCGCCAAAATCTCTGACCGGCCCACCAGATCAGTAATCCAGCAATAGCTAGCAAGTATGCCCAACTACTTCCAAATAGTTCTCTCATAAAGTCTCCCATTATTGTGTCTCCTCTATTGATACTATCTTAGTCGAGATCCTCCAGCCGTCTTTGCCGCCTAGGTACATGCGCTTACCAACCTGAATCGGGAGCCTTCTTCCAGAATCTTCACTCTCATACGGTCGAGGTACTTCGGACATAGGCATGTCTTCCTCAGAGTCAAAACAATAGATCCACCAAATCCTAAATTCAAATTGCCCATTACGCACGCAGAATGCACCAGTTAAGTTATACACCGTACCTGACTCAGTTGTGACTATCATTTGGTCTTTCTGTCACAGAAGAATACGAACACCCTCTTGCCAATAATAATGTCTAGCGTTGGCTGGGTTTTCATGTCGTACAAGTTGATGCCGAATACATAGTGGGTACCTAGAGAGCTAGAATCTCTGTAGCTTCTAAACTTAATCATTTTGACCTCATTTCCATGTTTTTACGGATGCTAGCTTTTATGTTTTTATAGATGGTTCAAGTGCTTCAAGTGCTTTCCTAACGCAAACCTCTGCACCATCACCATAGCGATGTTTAAATTTTACACCATGCTCTTCGTAGCCCTCTAGCCACAAAGGCTCTTCACCAGTAGTAGCGATGTAGGTATTTATATCATCCGGATCTGTTCCACCCTCAGCTCTGGCTATATGTATCACGCTGAGCAGCTGTCTGTTTAGTCTAATCTGAACGTGTAGTGGCATTATTTATCTCGCCTACCATAGGCACTTCTTTTACCATTTGCAATCTGATTTTGTTTTGCTATCCAAGAGGCACGTAAGAGATCTCGATAGTAGACCATCCCCCCGTCAAACTCAAGTTTCAGATAGCCCAAAGACACATAACTATATAAACTTGTTTTAGTTATGTTTGCCATCTTGCAGGCGTCTTCCAGGCTTAGTAGTGGCCCGCTAGTTTTATTTATCATTGATTACTTTCATTCGTTATTACACGCTTAAGATCCGCAACACGGACTGCAACTATACCGTCGAACTCACTGAGACTCATCCCATTAAAGAGAGGATCGTTAACATCAATATCGAGTGCAAGCATCATCTCAGTTAACCTACCGCTCTGATGTGCCTTGTAGACCTTAGTTAGCTTAGCGTGGGCTGCCAGTATTTTCATAGGACCCTCCATCTCTGCCATCCGATCATTAGCCCAAGTATTAATTTTTTTAAGCCTTTTCTTCTCGCTTAGTTGTGCAAATATTGTAACCACTGAGACTACCAATAGATTAAGTGAAAGTACAATTGTCTCTGTTTCATCGTTCATTATTTATGATTCCTTTCAAAAATTCCCAGCAATAATAGTGCATCTCTGCATCCCAACCAGCATCGTGCTGATTTTCTGTACCAATCTTTTCAATGGCATAAGCCTTCGCGCGTTTCTTCCAAGTCGCGGCTTTTACGGGCATTCCGTTTTCTTCTTTGTAATCCAGCGCGAAACATAGCGCGTTTAGATCTACTGTCCTCCTAGAGAATAGGGAATAGCTTTTGGGCAGCGAGTCCTTCACAAAGGGCATGTCAAATGCGCCAACGTTAAACCCGACAGGGATAGTTTTACCCCTGCTGTTAGTATCAACTCCTACTGCAATCAACCAATCGTAAACTTGACTGTCAACCTCATCTGGCAAAGGCGCACTTTGTAGAGACTCTAGTGTTATGCCGTGAACCTCAAAGGCGCGCTCTGACCACTGGCACTCACCTGGATTTATCTTCATAGAGAGTTGGTACCCGTCCTGAGTGAACAGGCCAATCTGAATCAGCTTACCGCCTTCAGCCAGCTCACTGGAGGACATCTCTCCATCTAGTCCTATATATAGGAAGCTCATTTCTCTCCTTATAGTTAAAAATGATTATTTGCGTTTTAGCCTATAAGTTCAATCTGCACTGAGCACTCACAACCCATTAACGCTGTGTGATAAGTATTGCAGTTTGCTATCAATATGTCAAGTATGCGTTTACGCTCTTCTTGGATGCCCAGCTCGTAGTCTTGCTGCAACATGTGAGCTACTTAAAAACCCTCTTCAATTTTGGCTCGTTCGATCGCATACCGAACCGCAACCTGAGTGTCGGGGTGTAGGTGCTCGATGATGTGCCATGCAGATTTATCTTTCTGCTCTTGATCAGTCATTACCATCTCCTCTCTAATACCAGGTTCGTCCACTTTAGTGGAAGTTTCTCCACTTTAGTGGACTGTCAAAAGGATAACGAAAACGTTATAGTTTGGACATAAGTGGTATTTAGGTGCAAAGTATGCAGGACAAATCGGCGTTTAGTGTGACATTTTGCTGACTTGTATATCTTGTACAACTTGAACTGTTCGGGATTTCCGAACGCTTGCTTAGTCATGTGGTGCCTCATTTATCAACGTTATAAGCTCCGCTTCGCTGATTTTGTGCGAAATTGATTCTCCGTCAAATAGCCGAAAGTGCTTATCAATCTCTTTGTATATTTCGTTACGCTCTGCAATTACCGCTCTGGCTATCTTGGTCTCTATGACCGCAATCAAAGCGTGCGGAGCGTCAAGCATGTCGTTGGCCCAGTGGTTGTTTAAGAAATCTTCCTCCGCCTGGAACTCATCCGGATCAAGTGAGCCTAGGTATTCGTTTGGCTCAGTCATCTTGTCCCTCCCTGATCATATCCTCTAGCTCTTTCGCAGAGTACGGATACTCCAGGGCCTCAAAGATATTACGATTAGTAGCTTTCACATACATTAGATCAATAATCCGTTTACGCTCTATAGAGATCCCGTAACATACGGGGCATCCTATATCATCATCTGCATCAAAGTACCAGTCGTGTAGATCGCACTCAGACATTATTTTGTTGCCTCCTGTAATTATTGTCACCAGCATTACTAATCATGTGGCGTTGTTTCGTCTCCCAGGATGCCTTAAGTAGTTCACGATAGTAAATCATCCCTCCGTCAAATTCTGTCTCCAGTATGCCTTGCTTGACGTATTTTCTTATAGTTTCTTGACTGACATCTCCCATCTTTGCAGCATCACTGATTGATATCAGAGGGCCCTTAGTCCTATTTATTTGAGTCATTAGTTATCCTATAAAATTGAATATCGGTTGTAGCCTGCTCAGCCATTTCTGTGCCAAGCTTGATTAACATTTTAGCTACTTCTAGCTTCGCATAGATTTCGGAAACCTGGTTATCTCTATATTCAAAATCACTCATCTGTCTATTCTTTCTCTTTTGTGTTGGTGAGATAGATAGTAACAGATTATTTACTCAGCGTCAAATTCCCCAGAATCAAATTCTGTTTGGACCTGTTCCGCATCTTCGGGCTGGAGAGCACCATAAACAGCGTCGTAAATTTTTTCCCCCACCTCTACGCCGGTGTCTCGTCTTGCAAGAATTAGACCCATATCTTCAATTAGACCCATCATGCGTTGTCTTTCAGAGATTATCCAACCCTCAAATATTGCACAGCACCCATCACACCCAGCGTGCACCTCTCCAGAGTGAGCAATCCCATGCTCGCATTGCATTGTAGACATGCTTACCTATTTGCCTTGTAGACTAGGGAGTCCGACTCTAGCTGCTCTAAATCCCAATAATGCTTAGCCTCTACATCAAAAACCATGTCGTGCAACCTTAAAAGAGCTTTATAAGCTGTCTCAACTGTTCCCATGTGGTACTCAGGCTTTGGCAATAGTCGGTAAGTTACTTGGTGGCACTGCTGTATTTCTTTTCCATACTGAGAGAAAAGTGGAACGTAGAAACCTTGCGTAGGAGTGTCCAGAATCTCCCTCTGATGTAAATATGTCAGCAAAGAAACCTGGTTGTTATAGTTTATTTCTTCAAGTTTAATCATGATTACTCCTAAGTGTACTACCCTACTAAGATTTTTATGTGGGCAATCATTTCGCGAAGACTAGTGTCTTCTACATTTGAGTATAGCAATTCAAGTTCCGAAAGGACTCTGGACCTTTCTTGATGGATTCCAATTTCTAGACCAATAGCCGCAGCAGCATCATAAGCAGAACTTAGAGCCCTTTCCACATCAACCTTACTCTGCATAATACCTGACAGGTTTGCTTCAGTCACTGTTCCCTCGTTTAGATCAGAGCTCAACACTTAGCCTTTCATTAGCAGTACACATAATTATACCTTAAAGTCCGCCCCCCTGGATTCGAACCAGGAACCCACGCTAGATAACTCCAACGCTGCTCTGCCCTTGAACTAGAGGCGGAAAATCTTGTTAATCGTCTTCAGCAGTTTCTTCTAGATTTTGACTACGATCTTGGATAATCATCTCCTTGAGTATAGCAAGAGTCTTGATTGCATCAGTTTCGCTAGATTCTAATTTCTCAGTAAAAGAATCAATCAACGTGAATATTGTTGCGTAGGCCGCTGATTCTCCGATTTCAAAACCCACTTGCGCGGAGCTGTCAACTAGAGAATCTAAGGAAGTTAGCATCAGCTCTTTTTTTGCCAGATAGTCAGAAGTGTCTATAGTTATTACCTCTGAGTCAGGTTTATCCTCGGGTATGTTTACGTTTTCAAAGTCATTTAGGCTCATTGTGCCACTCTACCATCTCTAAGTAATCTCAATCAATTTTGCATTTTTTATCTTAACGATGCAAATAGTCTATCAATACTCTGCAACTTCTCAAGCTCTAATAGAAAACCCGTAAATCTGATAAAATTAATTAGCTCCCTGGGGAGGGCCAAGCATACAAGGCCTCAGATTGATTAGAAAAAACCGGAGTAGTGGTCGTAGTAAGTTTGCCATATCGACACGCATCTATGTAGCAATATCTTTTGCTTTCATTCCAGCACTATGGCCAGTACTAAGCGCGTCTGGGAGTGCGACACCCCAGCAGAACTTATCGGCCCAGCAGCAGGATCTCTCAACTTACCAGTCAACACTGAACGATGTAACTACTTACTATCAAACTTACACTCCCGATGATTTACCGGAACTTGACGCAGCAACCGCCGCAGTGTCATCTTTTTCTTCTGCAGTCTCTTCTCTGTCTTTAGCAGTTAGCACTTACGACTCGACAGGTAGCGTAGCTGATACTGCAGAGCTAGCGGTTAACGCTCAGCCGTTCGTTATAAGTGCTGCATTAAGTTCTCGGGATACAGCTCAAACAACTTTTGATGATGCAGTAGTTATTTACGATGGATTCTACTCAGACTACTTGCAGGCAGAGCTAGATAGAGATACTGCCTACTCCGAGTATCAAGCAGCGTTAGATAGTGACGCGTCCACCGGAGACTTCACTAACTCAGATGCTGCCTACCAAACTTTCTTAGTTGCTCAAGCACTCGTTGATTCATTAGACGCTGATGTCATCTTAGCTAACGATGCAAAGAACACCGCGGGTTCTAATCTTGTTGACGCAACTACTAGTTATGATTACGAGTCCAACCCAGACACTACAACAAACTTAGAAACAGTTAGAGATCAAGCAGTAATAACTTTTAACCAAGCGTCCACAGATTTCAATATATCGCTTAACGCAACTACCCAGGCTAATGCTGACGCATTATACGAACTACCTAATCGGACAATCGCCGAACCGCAGAATCTAGCAGTGACACAAGATACTACAAGCGGAGACGTAACTCTTAGTTGGGATAGATCGGCTACGGGTTGGACACCAGTAGAGCGCTACGCAGTATTTTTCAACAATTGGGCAGTGGCCGCCATTGGTGATGTGGAGACTTTCACTCTGTCAAGGTCTTTGTTTGAATCCACGGGCGGGCTAGATATTCTCTATACATTTAAAATTCGCGGAGATAACGATTCGTTCGCTGTCTACTCTCCACAATCTGTCACTGCAGACTTTATAGTTGCCGGGCCAGCCCCCACCCCAACTCAAGAGCCAACTCCGACCCCGACTCCAACATTGACCCCAACACTCACACCCACACCGACTCAACCTCCAACACAGTTGCAACCTCCAACCCAGACCGCAGATCCAATCCCAACACTAACCCCAACCCCAACCCCGACACCGACCCCAACTAATACTCAAGAGCCAGTAAAGAAAAACGACCCTATCCCTGACTCTAATCCTGTTGAGCCGACCACCACTCCGAAGCGCACTCCGCCCCCCACTCCGACCCCCACTCCGACCTCCACACCCACACCAACAAAAACAGAGCAGACTCCACAGTCCACCCCAGCCCCGACTTCAAAACCCATAGCCACTCTGGATACAGTCCCCCCTATTTTTAATACGCCTACGGCCACACCTACTCCCACTGCGACTAGAGTTGCAAACCCAGAACCTAAAAAGGAGCCAGTTATTGTAGAACTTGAAGAGCCAATCACAGCAGAGAATATCGAGGCACTCGTTAGAGAGATTGCACAGGTTGAGAATCCCCGGATTTTAACTAACGAGCAACAGACCTCAGTTAAGGAAGCAGCTTTCCAGGCTTTCCAAACTGCGCCACAGGGATCTATAGTTTACGAAGCAGCCCTTGAAGCTCTGTCGATAGTTGCCGAGGCTGACGACCCCGAGATGCCAAAAGAGCTTGCAGCGATTCCTCTAGTTGGTGCAGCAACAGCAGCAGTTCTTGAAGTCTTTAACGACATAGGAAACCTCGGAGCAGACATGTCCCCAGAAGTTCGCGAAGAGTCAGAGGAAGTAGTTGTAGCAGCAGTCATAGTTAGCACAGTCGCACAGACTGCAGCAACCGCCGCTGCCACCTCTTCCGCCTCCGCCTCATCCAGTGTAACTTCGTCCCGATCCAGAACAGTAAAGAGATCTAAATAATGTACTTCGGCCTTCTAAAAATCAAACGAGCAGAAAGTAATCTATAAATGAAAACTATCTTTCACTTCCTGAAAGAACTACTTAAGGACACTCTCGATCAAGCGTGGACACTAGTAGCACTTATCATCGGTTGGCTAGTCCTTGAGGGCGATGCCAAGACAATCACTGGTAACTTAATAATGTTTACCCTTATTGCTTGGTGGATTACCTTTTGGCCTTTCCGATACGAGAAGCTCGAAGAAGACTTGCCACGCGACGGTGACGGTGACGGCTATATCTTTGATGGTACAGATAAAGAACGCAAGTACCCCAAAAAATAAGCAACTTATAACTTAAGGTGCTACTCTACCGTTCTTGTTAAAAGTTTCGTACGTAACTGGCATCTTCTCCGCAAAGAGGTCTTCCATTATCTCTGCAACCATTTCTATCTCTCTCTGAGGGTAAGAGGGGAACATTGTCCCTTCTCGCATAGTACGTAGTGAGAGGAAGTTCATAAGAGCTCTGGCATTCATGGTCACAAACATAGAGCTATAAATGTTCACTGGGAGGACGCCTCTAGCAACTTCACGGGCAACACCTTTATCCAGCATCTCCTGATATGCAATGTATGACTCTTTTACAGCACGCTTCATAGCAGCTGGTACTAGTTTCTTTTGATCATAAGTACCCTCTTCGAAGGTGTAGGCCCCAGGTTTACCAACCTGAACAAGCTTTCTCTCTTCGTTTGGGATATAGAACACGGGAGCCAATTCCTTATAGCGACCGGATTCCTCGTTGTAGCTTGCGACTCGGTGTCTCATGAATTCACGGAAGACAAAGATCGGAGCCTCGACAAAAAACGTAAAAGCGTTGTGCTCAAAAGGGGTACCGTGACGATCACGCATGAGGTAATTAATTAGCCCTCTATCCTTAGAGGAGAGGTCACCTGATGCGTAGTTATTTTCACCGGGGCTAGCAGCGTCCCCAATTGTAGATACACGGGCAGCGTTTACAACAGACATGTCGTCTCCCATGCTCTGTACGAGCTGGACGGTCATATCGTCTCTGAACTTGATTTCATTATTCACGATACTAACTATACATTACTGAAATAGTTTTTAGCTCAGATTTAGAGGTATCTGTGATCTTTGTGCGTAGTTATTATCTTGACTGCCCACTCAGCCCATTCGGGGTGGTCATCTCTTTCCCTGCACTCTTCAAAAAGTCTCAATAGACGTTTACGTTCCGAGACTTCTCCAGCTGCTGCAAAAGTTCTAGCTCTACGAGATTCGTCTTCATTCCTAAGCCCTTCACCCATAGCGATTCTAGCAAGTCTCTCTCTTTCAAGCTTTGCTCCAGTTTGCATCAGTTCTTCATCGTTCACTTTTTAAGGTCTCTTCCTTTAGGTGCGAATTGAAACTTCAAATCAGTTTTTAGCAGCTCGGACTCGATTGAGTCATAGAAATCGTGGAACTCCCTATTTGCTATATATTTAAGATCGAGAAAGTCCAGCTCAGCTCTTGCTTGCTTTTGAGTAAAAAATCCGAGGCCTGTTGCGGTCCATTTCCAAAGAACATCTACGTTCCAGATGTCATTAAACATGTATCGTCCAGGTGCACGTGCTTGGACCTTCTCAATGTAAGAATCGACGACAGGAGTTGACAACTTGTCATTGGTTATGTGTTGCCAAAATGGGGTGTCAGTTCTACCACCCTGATAGTGGAACACAACAAAGTCTTTGTAGTGCTCATACATTTCTTTAGTTTGCTTATTGTAGAAATACATAGAACCAGAATTTATCGTCTTTTCAACATCTGGACCCAAGTATTCTCTAACAAAAGTTATAGCCTGCATCATGGTTGCGTGTAGCGATGTTGCTTCTAATGGCTCTATGAATGATGCAGCCAGTCCAACAACAAGGCAGTTCTTTTTCCAGAAATCATTAACAGAACCAGAATCAAACTTCATAAAAGCTACAGGATCTACTTTGCGTCCACGAAGCTTCTCGACCTCTTTGACCGCATCTTCATCTGAAATAAACTGACTAGAGTATACATACCCCATACCACGTCTATGATTTAAGTTAGCTTGCCACATCCAACCAGCGTCCATGCCGGTTGCAGTACCAACCGGGATTTCTTTTTCAAAAGATTTATATTCCTCAATAAAAGGCATGGCTCTGTCGACTGGTAAGACATCTGCATAGGAATTCCAACCTACGTCCATTTTCTTTCCTAGAACTCGTTTAAAACCAGTACAGTCTACAAAAAAGTCACCCTCTATACGAGATCCATCTTTTAGTACAATGTTTTTAATATACCCCCGAGAGTCTAGTTCTGCATCTTCAATATCTGCGTCTATTACTTTTACTCGTGGATCTTTAGTCAAGAATCCCTTTAGATATTTACTATACTCTTTGGCGTCAAATTGAATCGCGCCGGGGTTATCGCCAAGCGGCCATTTGTCAAGACTCTGCGCAACTCCTAGTGCAGAAGATAGGTGGGCACCTCTACCCCCCCACTTGGCAACGCAAGCTAAGTATCCAAGATCTGGAACCGTCATATGCGAGAATGATCCCTCAACAGGTGCCACATAAGA
>Ga0222649_1000191_pt1 | contig 22654 bp, 35 predicted proteins | sample AntAcemetagen337_FD_179865 | JGI IMG/M metagenome (GOLD analysis project Ga0222649, IMG submission 179865) | Saline water microbial communities from Ace Lake, Antarctica - #337 | ecosystem: Environmental > Aquatic > Non-marine Saline and Alkaline > Saline | place: Antarctica: Ace Lake... | reverse complement strand
GAAAATGTAAATGGATTTTTTGTTGAACGCGCTTGAAAGCTGGAACCAATTACGATCACAACTTCATGCGCTTTAAGTAATGCTTGGTCAATAACTGACTGGTGCCCAATATGAAATGGCTGAAATCTGCCACAAAATACCAGTGTATCAAATTGTTTAATCATTTTAGAACTCCTCTAAATTCAGTAAATTTTCTTTAGCAATGACATATCAAGTTTGGTGTTGCTCAATACATGTTCGTTGGCAAATACCGCATGTCCGTTTACAGTTCGATATTTTTCAACTTCAAATTTGAATAAATCATATCCTCTTATATGCAGTTCTGTAAGATCCTGCACCGAAAACCAATTTTGCATATCAGTAAGGTTATCGCAACCACTAATCCAATCAAGACCGTCGACTTTAAACGCAGGGTCAAAACCCATTGGAAAATCGCGCGCAATAGCATTTGTAAGTGTTTTGATTAATGGATTAAATGACCCATCTTCTCTGTACCATAAACCTTGTTGGCTTAGAGGATTTTCTACTCTGTAGATAGTATTCATTTGCTAAACTCCTTAGCTTTATATTATAGTTAACTATATACTATTTATAACAACATGTCAACACATTTATTCCTCGTACAGTTTTTCTCGTTCAGCAATGACATCGCTAGTTAACTGATTCAAAAACTTGTATGTGTCGTAGCTTTGGCTCTGACTTCCTTGATGCATAACCGGAAGCCATATTTTGCGGGTACTTTCCATCATCCTATTTACCATTGTGCCCAACAGTTGGATTCTTGCCAACTCAATTGCATCATCAATACGGCCTTCGGTAATAAATTTAACAAGTTTATGTTCAATTTGAGTGAGACGCCAGTGTTCGCTACTATCAAACGAATAGCATAGATATTTTAGCATAGGGATTTTATTTGATATATCCCTAATTGAACTTGGTACATAATATCGTGATATTTCATCATCGGCATCTTCTATGGTGCGTTTAATTGTATCAATAAATTCAGGGATATATTCTGCCTGTTTTGCATATGTTACATCACGTTCGTAGCAGTCAGCAGGATTGCTCGCCTTACCCTCGCCCATATACATATCAAATTTCCACAAATTGAACATGTTATCAACTATATCTTTGCGTACCATTGTGAAATACACCGCTGACTTTTTACCATATCCTTGCACAAAAAGCCGATCCTCGTGTGCTGCTTCAAAGAATGTATCTACTGTAAATCCTTCTTTTTTAACAGCAATGTCATGATAGGTGTTTTTGCCAATCTCAAGTTCCACTAGATTTTCTTGAATGCTTTCCATAATAATGTCTAACGCAATGCCAGAAGATTTTTCGCCCGCGCCGTAGTCATTATACACAGAAACAAATGGAGTAAGCATAGGCTTGTATAATGCACTACTGTAGCAATGACTGCGATAGCTACTCAAGTCGTTTTCTAATACAGGAAATACATACATTTCCTCCCCATCGTGAATTGGTAAGTTAGTAAGTCCGCAAGTTCCGTTCCAACAGCCCATTTAAGTCTCCTTTATTTTTAAGATAATGATACGCTACTAGTACCGCATTGATTAGTGTCCAATCTGCTGATACAACAAAGTATAGGTATAAAAACCAATGACATGTAAACTGATTTAACAACACTAGTAATCAAGGTAACTGTTGTCATAATGTGACCTTTTTATAGATTAGAATACTATTTTTCTTATTCAACGTTGTTATGTAAATACGCTTCATTAATTTCCTTAATCATCATAGTCGACTGATAATATTTCCATACATGTCATAATACGTCATTGAGTTTGCAGATTCAAACGAAATAGGAATTTGGTATTGTGCTTTCATATTATTAATAACTTGCACTGGAATGTTCTTTCCTGGACGTCCTACTAGTCTATCAGCCCATTCAACTTGTTGCTGATCTGTATCTGGTGGCAGAATCACATGGCAGGCAATAAACCATCCTTGAGAGAATCGAGAAATAATCCCCTTACGCTTTTTTATCGACAGGTTTGTTTGATCCCAGATAACATCTCGGTTAGAACGAATAGCAATATCGAGTTGCTCATTCATATGCTTGGTAGCAGGTGCAATAAATGTTTCAAACCCGAGATCGTATGTAATTTGGTTAAATTTGCACCGACGTTCAATTTCTGCGTCGGTGCTGTATACAAACGAATCGGGATATTCAATGAGAATCTTTTCTGAGAGAGTGCTCTTACCAGTACCCGGGAGGCCACAAATTAAATTAATTTTTTTCATATCAAGTTCCGTGTGTTGTCTGTTAACTTAACAGTACTATAAGTAATATTCAAAGTCAACTGCTTACTTCGGCAAAGTCGCCCTCGGATCTTCCATATGATCCCCAATACACAATATTGCCGTTATCTAAAACAATACATACAAACGGTGCTTGGTCTACGTGATTGGTCTTCGGCATATCCCCAAACGAGATATCAACGGCACCAGTGTTCCACACATGACTATAGCTACTAAACGTGCCAGGCCGATAAGCAGGGCTTGTACGATCTGCAGAATAAGATCGACTGCGAATGTATAGCCCGTGACAATCTTTTCTAACTTTCATTCAATCACATCCTTGGCAATGCAGAACCCTCTAACACCGCCAATTAGTTTTAACTGAACAATTGCTGCTCGACAAGATTCTTCATTATTAAATTCTTGCATTGCCACGCCACCCCCATTGAAAGTGGTGTATATAAGTACCAAGATGAATGCACCCGCTGTATTAATCATTCGTCTGTACCAAACTTTTTATGTAACCGCAAATAATGAGCATACTCTTTGTCTTTTTTTGTTTTAGCAATGAGGGTGCCAGCGTTCTTAATTTTCATTTCTTCATTTAGTCTTTTTCTTTGTTCTTTGTCGGTTTCACTACGGTAATAATAATACCTTGCTACAATTTCGCCATCATTTAATTCACAAGCGGAAAAATAAAAACTTCCAGCATTTACCATTCCTTTTGATTTTGCTAATGTAACTACATTATCAATTTTATCTTTTAAATTTTCTGCACTACTGTCAAGCGATTTCATTACTAAACAATCTTGCACTACATATGGGGTTATTTCTTTATTAGAAATTGACATTTCATATCTCCTATAAGATTTTTGTCTTAGTTTGTCAAATGGCAACAATATTACATTGTTGCCATTTGACTGTATATTATGCCAGTGCGTCAAATTCCGCTTGAATTTCTTCCAGTGTCTTATTTTCCAGAATTTCATCTTTCTTTTTTGCCAAAAGTGTAAGCAATTGCTCTTTGCGTTTTGCTTTTTCAGCAGATTCAATACGTTGGGCGTTTTCTTGTTGCTTTACGGCAATAATATATTTGACCAATTCGAGTTTTTGTTCGTTCTTTGTCTTACTAGTGTTAACCGAAGTAGACACAAAATTATCTTCATCTTGCGCTTTAAGATCGCGGCTGACAGCTTTTGCAACATCGTTAAGGTTTGCACCTTTTAACGATGTCAGCGGCAAATCCCACAATTCGGTTACTGTCAGTCTACCAATAGCACTAGTAAATTGAAATTTTTGACGTGTAGCAATTTCAAACATATTCATAGTAAGTCTCCTTAAAAGTTGATTTGATATAGATGATTTAGTTTTTTTCCTTTTGCGCGAACAACTACAGAATCGCGCTTAGTGGACGAGAATCCAACACCGCTCATTTGTTCTGTAGTATGCTTGCACTTTAGTTTGTCTGCAAGGATTTCAAACACTTTACGATGCTTTGTCAAGTCGGTACGTAATTGTTCGTTGTAGAATCCTCGTGTTTCTTCTGGATTTATACATTCGTCCAAGATAAAGAACCAATGTTTATTACCGCTGCCATTTTCTTCCATATAGTTTGGACTTGACACAAGTGTACTTACTTTTACAAACGTTTCGGTTTTTACATTCCAGTTTTCTTTTCCAACTGAGTTTTCTGATAATCCAGGACTCTTAATAAATGAAATAACTTCGCCGTCTTTAACTTCCAGTGTAATTGCGTTAACTTTTCCTCGAACTGTCTTAGGATAGGAAAACTCGTATAGCTTACCGTTGGATTCTACTTCTAAGTTAAACCCAACATCAGATGTTTCTCGTGGTGTAAAGTTATCAATTGCAACAACATACTTTCCATTAGCAGGTTTATGCAACCAACGAACATTTTCTACAGCATCTCGTACCGGAGAACTAACGTTCATGTCAACGTCTAACTTATTGCCCCGATTTCCAAAATAGATAATATTTCCGTTTGGCTCAGTTACATGAATATCCAAGTCGTCTTTATTGAACCAGTTAAGACTTACACGAAGTTGTGCATCTACGTTGCCGCCGGCACGTTTTACCTTTTCTTTGATAGAATCGGCTACATTTCCGTTATAAGACCATGCAAATCCGTTGTTCCATTTGAACAAGTTTGGAGCACTGTCATTTACAGGCGCAGTTAGGCTCATAAAGTTTCCGGACATTTTATTCTTTAGTTCAAGTTCTATAGTCTCAGCTTGTGGCAATACAGTTTCTAGAAAATCTTCAATGTCGATAACTGTGGCATGTTGAGTAGACAACTTTTGTGGTTTAACTTCTTGCATCAATAGTCCTGCAATTCCACCGCTATCTTTCAACTTACTTCTTGTTGCTAGATCTACAAACAAGATATCATTTACACTGATATCAGAAAACTTTGCAAATCTACGATCAAGACTTTCGCCAATACCTAACTCGTCAACTGTTTTCATTGCATCAGTAATCATATTAGGCGTAATAAGCGATGTAGTACGCTTGTAGTGCTCGGGTGCAACTTTTGCTTCGTACATACGCACAGCTGACTCTAGTTCAACTCCGCTGGACAAATCTTGCACTAAGGTACCAATTGCAGTATTTCGCAGGCGTGCTGCAAAATTTCCTACATGTTCCCAAATAAACATAGACTTTGCTTGATCGGAATTAAGCGTTGCATACAAAGATTTGAGCTTTTTAAACTCTGATACAATAGCATTAAATTCTTGTCCGCGATAAATGCTATTAGCAGTAATCAGATCCAACACCGAATCAATTGCAGGAAGTGTTAACTCGTTTAATCCGCGTCGAAATACTTGTGCATTGGAATTTGCAGTTGACAAAATAGCAGGAGCATTATCAGTTACAAACTTAGCCGACAACGTTGCTTCGAAGTGATGCCAAGAAATTATTTGCTTATTTTCGAGTAGTTGACGACTTTCTGCTTGCCCGTAGCGTGCCTCGGACTTGCGGAAAAGAGTTTCTACATTGCTGGCTCTTACTAGTTCGGACATTACACTTGCTACGATATTATATGGATACGGAGCATGATTAATAGCAGTATCCCATACTGTAGACAATACTCCATCTGTGATGGATACTGCATTTGAGACATTACGAATAAACTGTTTGCAGCAGTTACAATCGTGTTCAGTGCGCTCTTTATACAGCGGATCTGTTCCTTCAGGAAATGATCCTAAATAAGTATTCCATAGGATATCTGTGTTTAGGTCTGTAACGTATAGTTCGTTATTTGACATATTGTCAAATTGATTACTAACTAGTTTTGAAAATTCTTGAAAGTTTGACATGTTGTTTCCTATAATAAGGTAAGTTAAATTCCGGCAATGGTATTTAAAAGTTGTTCTTGATCGCTCCATGCTTTTTCTTGATCGCCTCGGATTTTTAGATAGTCTCGGATATATTCACGGTTGTTCCAGATAAATTGTTCGTACTTACCTAGTTCGATACTACATCCGTTGCATCCTTCTACAAACTGTCGTCCGTTAATTTCGGCAAAAACAAACCAATCTTCAGAGAGCCATTCGTTTTCCGATGTTTCGTGGTCTATCTGCAAGCACAATCAATCCAGCTACTAGAGCCTCGGATGCCGGCGTCCCACATCATTTTACTTGCAGTGCCATCTTTGTTTTTGGTATATTGTACCATATCAAATTTTCCTAGTGTGTAATATATTATACATAACTTAGCACAACATACAATTGATGTCAACATCAATATTCATCGACTGTGATATTGCCACATAACAGCATTGCATCTAGCATGTACTGCACCTTCAGTTAGATCGCTACTATGGTTATGTTGTAGGTGTACTGGATTCTTAAGGAAGCCGGGCGGAAACAGTCGCCAATTAATTTTTACACTTGTAATATACAAAGGAGGCGATTGATCTAAGTTTACCTTACACCAATAACATAAATTGTTTTGTTCGCGTACATATTGTTCTCGGATTTGTCTACGTTCTTTGCTAGTAGCTTTACTATATAAAATTGGAAGCTTGTAAACAAAGTCAGTCATATGCACTATTTACTAAATTAAGTAAAGATTGGTATTTCTCGTATGCAATAGCTACCGTTGGATTTCGCTGTCTAATACGCTCTTCTCGGAGATTATTAAGATATATGTTAGACAAATAGTTGCTATTATATGTAGACTTCTCATTGACATTACTTTGATATGATGCAATATCGGCTTGCAAACGATCAAAATCATCTTCGGCGAGGTCAATTTGGATTCCGCGAGCATGAATAATACTATCATTCATACTCTTACTCATATTCGTACTCATATTCGTATAAGTGTTATAGTTAATTGGAGGAAGATGATAAAACTTCTTACTACTAGGTTCTATATGCATATGGTATATATCTTTAAGAGATTTCATTTGGTTTCCTCTGTGCTATGTTTGACAGTATCTAGTAACATTAATTTATTATAATTATCTTGAACTTGAGCAAACTGAGTGTGTAACTTACCTATTGCAGTATCAACATCGGATAGGTGCCTAGTGCTTAATTTTCTAAGGGTTTCTAATGTGTCAAATGCTCTAACTAAATCGTATTCTGTTCCAATTGCAATATTTGCACTAGGCGCTAATTTACGCAGTTCGTCCGAGGTTAGTTCACACAAGTGCTTATAGTTTTCCATAGTAGCAATAATTTTCATATATTTCCTTGTTTAAGCGTGAGTGTTACTAATTTAATATGTCAAGAATAGATACGTAAGTCTTCTATATTAACCGGCGTATAGTTGATTAGTTCAACTGATAAATTGATATGATTAGCCGATGGCGAATGCCTTTGATGAATATGCCCGTGACATGATTTCATAGGTCTGTTATTAGTAAAGTCCCATAATTGACTATCATGTGCCGGACGATGTGTAAGCAATAATCCAAACTCTCGTAAATCTCTCGACTCGTAAATATTACTAAAAAATCCGCCTCGGGCTAGCATTTTATAATTGTCGTGATTGCCTAAAATTAAGTTCTTTTTTCCGTTTAATTTTGGCCAGTTGGTCTTCATCCATTCTTCTTCGTGTTGTCCTAATACTACATCGCCAAGGTGATAAATCTTATCACCGTGTTTAACTACACTGTTCCAACAATCAACCATGTGCTGATCCATATCCTCTGTGTCATTAAATCCCGGACGAACTAAATCTCCTGTTGTATTATCAACAAATTTTAGTATGTTAGTGTGATTAAAGTGAGTATCAGAAATTAACCATATGTCGCCCATAATGTGTGATCCTTTATTTTATTATGCATTATTAATAAATGTATGTTAAGAAATAACGCCAATTAAGGCGTTATTTCTTATTCAAAATTGACATCAGCTTATCGTCTAGTACAAATTTAACGGGCCCAGCTGCCTTCAAACAACTATGTGTTACTTTTTGTGTCACTTGTTGTAGGACTAGAATAGTTAATTTAACCTACAGCCTCTCTGAATATAGTCGTAGTAAGAAGAAATAAAATCTAGGAAAACAACGTGCATATAGAAGGTAAACAACTATAATACAAAGTACAACTTACAACTTGCATAATGTCTCATATTTCCAGTTAACAATGTGCAATTATCGAAATAATTTATAAAACTGGAGCACAATAGACGTATAGGCCGGAGCCTATTTTTGATTATGTAAGATTTGCTTACAAATTACTAGAATACTATTTCCTCTTACTAGGCAGTTTTATCAAGAATTCACTTGCCTATATCTGCCAAAAGTAGTTGTAGATATTGTTAAATAATATCTACAGTTTGTAAGAATGCAGTAGTTTCTGCATCCAGTTCAATTTCGGTACGAACATTAAGTTCTAGCAGCTGATCCTGTAAACGTTGCCGTTGCTTCTTAGCACTAGATGATACTTGCTTGAAGCCGATTACTTCGGCTTCAGTAAAGATGCTAGTAACTAAATCTCGACGATTATACGAATAAGAATCGCCTTTTACATCGGCAGCCTTGTTTATCTCCCCGGCTAAGATCATATTATCAGTTTGCGATCCCTTAGAAGCTAGCATTGCATTAAAGGATGCAGTTTTCTCTAGCTGCGCAACTGTTGCAAGCATATCGTTAATACCCGAAGTGGCATTGGCAACTGATACTTTACGACGGATTTCGTAAAGTGAGTTAGTCAATTTGCTGCGGGTTTTTTGATTTTCAAAGAAACGAATTCGAACTGCGCTAATTTGAGAATCAATACTTTGAAATTCATTTAGCGTTGCATGATAGTTCAAATCAAGTGCCTTGATTTGCTCATTAATGTTACTTTGTACCACATTTGCTTTGCGTAGTGTAATCTTCATTTGCTTATGTCCTTTGTTTATTAGATAATAACTTCTAGTTCAACGCCTGCTTCTGCACACATTGTAGTTGTAATTTTAAAAGATTTTGTAAATCTTGCAATTGTTTTGTTAGGATCTTTTGACCAACTGGCAACATGTTTTAGAAATCGTATATTTCAGTTGTTATTCATCAGGATCCTTATTTTGCTAATGTACCTAGAAGTTCTAGACGTTTAAAACTTTTTATTTCAGCAGATGCAGTAAGATGAATGTTATTTGCTTTAGATAGTAAGCTAGGTTGCTTTGTTTTTCTATATTCTGTTATTAACTTAAAATAATTAAATTCATATTGCTCAAAGCGTTTTTGCAAACGACGTGTAGTTCCCGGTGATGTAGTTTTGTGATATTTATGCCACTCGTTAATTAGCTTGCGCCATTCGTTAAACTGATTAATATGTTGTTCCATGTTCTCACTTTAACATTTAGATTCAGTAAGGTCAAGTATTATTTTGTAACCAATTTTAGTAAATGTAGTTCTTTTTGATTGATAAAAAATAAGTTAATTATTATTTTAAAGAACAGTTTTGGAATTAGAGCAAACTATAATATTTACGTTTCAATTATATCCGCAAGCACTGCGTTATAATGTACTTTGTTTATCTCGCTAAAGACCATCACACCTCATTGCTTTTCTACTCTCGGATAGACGGTATACTACTCTTGTAGTTTGCGTCTGATTGTAGAACTCAAAACTGCTCATTAAAATAAAAGTTGCGTTTAAAACTACAACATAATCTTTAATCAAGATCAGTTAATTACTCTCTGCTTATTGTTAATACGATAGCTTCACTATTAGGCTAACTATTATATCTACAGCATATGTTGTATGTGTAAACGCAACTTTACTTACTTGTTTAATATAGCATATTGTTTACCGTGTGTCAACTACTTTTTAACTAACACACAAGATAACATCGGAGGGCCGTATCCTGAATACGACTCGTTCATTGTTAAAAAATATCCACATTGTTCACCAATTTCTTTAATAGCACCGAGTTGAATATCACGCAACGGTTCATGCCATTTTTTTGATGTTTTGACATATCGCTTTTGAAGCCCTAGGCGTTCTTTCCATTGTTTGTGATAATCCGAAAGTGCCGGGCATCTAGTTGTTATGACAATGATAATAGCATTGACATTATTTACTTGAGCATCACGAATAATATCTTCGTGTCGTGGCTGTAAATATGTTACATCGTCATAGTCAATGATATCGACGTGTTTTCCTGCATTCCAGAATTTTTTAAGTGTTTTTTGCAGTTCGCTGCACACAATTTTTCCTCGATAGCCTTCACGCGACATATACCGACGCTGACCGGCGCTAACGTTACGGTCGTAGTCTACCATAACTTGCCGTTCTTCGGGAATCCCATACGCAAGGTATTCGTCTCGATGTCGAAGTGCTTGAGATCCTGCTCCTGGCACACCGACGCATAACCCCTTTAGCGTATTTTTTGGAAAATGATGGTTAATTGATTGTATTTGCAAGTTAACAACTTCTAGCTTGCGAGCGCAAGTAGTATTAACTTTAGCAAAGTTAGTAGGCATCCACATAAGTAACCTTTTATTTTATTTCTGTTTCAAATATGTTATACTACTAGTTGCCTACAATGTCAACTGCTAAATTAAACAAGACCCGCTACTTTGAACTATTTATAATAGGTTGTAGCACCCCACGATAGTCGGAACCACCGCTTGTTTATTCCCTATCCGTTATTTGCAAAGCAGTTTTACAACGTTTATTTCTACTCAGGTTGGAGACAGTTTAACAACCCTTACAATGATAGTAAAGTTTTGTCTCAGGTTGATTTTTGCATCTTAGCTAGCCCCTTATCCGGAATCGGCTAGCAGCTCAGTGGACACAAAAATTCTTAATTTTCGTATAAGTTGTCCCAGTCAATTAGGTCTTCGTCGATATAATCGGCTGTATCGTTAATTGCGTGTTGGTAGATTTTATAATATTCTTCGTTTTCTTTAAGATCACGAATATCTGTATCACTTAGTGCAAGCATCAACATAGTGTGTTGGCGTTGGCTATAAATGTCAGCTATAAACCACAAAGTTCCGCAGCCGCCGCCTACTTTTTTAATCATACTGTGCTTGATACTAAGTTGTGCTATCATTTCTTTTAATTTAAATCCATAGCTAGTAATGACACGAGTTGGCTTCTTTTCGACCTTACTTAGTCTTTCTCGGTCTTCGTCAGTAAGTTTGGAAATTTTAGCAGTATTTGAATCGTCAATAATAACCAAGCAGTGCTTAATTTTAATAGCACCCTTAGTACTAACGTTATCTGGTGTTTCTTTAGTACTCCACGGAACTGAACATTCTACATGGTCTACATAAAAAGACTCGCCTCGAAATTTTACTACCCACATAGGAATAGTAGGATCTTCTAGGTGCTTTTTGTTAAAATGGAACACCGCGTCACGACAAGCATATTCAATCTAAGACATATTTTTACTCCTTATAATAGTCTAACAATTTCTCTGTTATTAAACAGCGACAGAGTTGCACTTGGTATTTATTAAATTAATCCGAAGTATTGTTATATTGCAAATACAACTTCCTTTACATCCGCGATACTAACTTAGACTTTGGTGCCTTTGACAGGAATTGAACCTGCTTACAACAAGATTAGGGTCCTGCTGCACTACCCTAGTGCTACAAAGGCTTATTCCTTAATGTTTATTAAAAAACATACGTTCATAAATGCTGCACTTGGCAGCAGATGTCAACCACGCATCGCTTACAGAGATCAATCCGTTATGCAATTTTGTTCCTGCAAGAACACGGTCTAGAATTTTCAACCCGTACTGGCTTGCAGGCCAATGTATCGTGTCTAGTATGCTTTTTGATAAGCATTGGCAAACCGTTAGCTGCACACTGTTGGAATAATGCTTGCAACCCTTATGCATTAATTACTACATAAGATTTGATTGAATAAAAGGTTGCCACGGAATTACAGCAATAATCTTTTATGTTATTCACCCGTTTAACAAACTGTCAAGAAATATTTCAGACAACTTATTGATTTAGTGTGAATTATGGCGCAGGAACCCAGCAACGATCTGGAAATTCAAGTTTTGGAGACTCGCGGTTTGCCAATTAACCTATTCCTACATGCATTTACTGGCAGTTAAACATACATTCTCTTAGTCTGTCCGTCTAGTATTACTACTATTAACAGATACCAGTAAAGTTGGTGATCAGCGGAGGAATTGAACCTCACTTGGGTTAACACACTACGACGCCTGTGACAGTGTGGACCAGTTATACCTAACCAATGCTGAACGTATTTTTTAGGTATTCGGACCCGAACCCTTGGATAGTCTTTCATTTGGAGCCAATTTTAGGAATTGCACCTATTGGAATATATCTGTACTCTCGGATATATTTCTTATTGATTCATACCGTAAACTGAACGGACTTAATCGGCTTATATGGTTGCAGGAGGAGGATTTGAACCCCCGACCTTCAGCTTATGAGGCTGACGAGCTACCAGACTGCTCTATCCCGCAATGATCTATACAAAATAGCGTTTATATAGTTATCTATCTGTATAGTTATTTATACACTGATTATAACAGTTTGTCAATAGTTAATTTGTAGCAGGCTGCACATATTATCATTAAGGTGCGCTTCGATATTTAACGCTGATTTAAACCAGCCGCACCGCCGTTTGCTGTCTATGGTAGTAGACGCTACAAATTAACTAACTGTATGGCTTAACCGTCATGGTCGATACACCGTTATTGTTGGTGTATGATTCTCCTAGTTATGATAGCAACACCTTCGACTTGCCTATGACCGAAGGTGTTGGATATGTTAAAGTGTTTTCTTCACTAGACCGATTTGAGATCCTAATGAGCAGAACGATCTACTTTCTGCGTTTACTCCTCGTGATGCGCTTCACTGCAAAGGCATTAGCAGGATAGGCGTGAGGGGACATATTAATTTTGGAGCGGGTGAAGGGGAACGATCTCTCTTCTACTGATTGGCAACCAGTTGTAATGCCTTTATACGACACCCGCAAATTAAACTGGATCTCACGGCTTGATCCGAATGTTATCTAGCATTTCGACCTAAGTGGTATCTAGATTAAACAGTGTAAGTTAACTTTTATTATGGTGGAGTATAACGGTACCGCCCCGTTTCTTCCGCATTGCAAGTGCGGTGTGCTACCTTCTATCACTAATACCCCGTAAATTTGGTCCGAGTACAAAGATTTGAACTTTGGGCCTCCTGGTCCCAAACCAGGCGCTCTACCATGCTGAGCTACACTCGGAAATTCTATACAAAGTTTTGCATTGTTGGCTGGGAGAGTAGGGCTCGAACCTACAATGACTTTCGTCGCTGGCACCAAAAACCAGTGGGTTTACCAATTCTCCTATCTCCCAACATTGTTTTTTATTTTTCAGTTACATCTTTAGTCGATACGCCTACTGCGGTGTCTGTCATGAACCGTAATACTAAGTTTGCAACGCCTACTACTAACATTATCAATGCTTCGTTGCCTGGTGCAACAACATTAATTATATTAACTAATTCTGCCAACCCTGCAAGTACCGTTAATGCGTTAAAAATTGTAGTTCTGTACCCTTTTAAAAAATGCATAGCCGACTCCTTTGTGTTATCAACTATTTATCATATTGGTGCCCCTCCGGGGATTCGAACCCCGAACCTTTTGAACCTAAATCAAACGCCTCTACCAGTTGGGCTAGAGGGGCAATTCTTTATACTTGTTCTGCATCACTAGCAGCAATTAGAGCGGCAAATTTTGTAAGTAGTTTGTCTATATTTTCTACTTCGGTCTCACCCATATGATCTTCCATCTCGCACCTGTAGTCGGAAGTGATCCAAACGGATTGTGTATTAATGTAATCCAGAAGCATAGTCAAGTCGTTGAGGTCAATTGTAATAGGCATTATATGTCCTTAAGATTAAGATTGAAGATTAAAGATTAGTTACCCTAGGTCTACTGGATGCACATTCATCTAAACCTGCCTAGGGCTAGTATTAGGGGTGAACAGATAATGCATTACCTGTAAGCCCTTGTGCAATTTGGAGTCTCGTCGAAGAATTTAACCGTCGACCTCTATCGTTGCACGGATAGCGCATTAACATTTTGCTAACGAGACATAATCTTTATTTTGGTGCCCCCACGACGATTCGAACGCCGGACATCTTCATTACAAGTGAAGTGCTCTACCAACTGAGCTATAGGGGCAATATTATTTACTATTTATGGCAAGAGCAGCGGGAAGTTTCTATATTTGTTTTCATCTCTTTTGTTTATGTTAATTCAATATAATACATATTGAACCAACTGTCAACCACCAACTTTGTATATCCGCCACATTATATATTCTATCTAAAATAAAACCTTCAGGTATAGTAGCAGCTTTTTGCAGCATAACGCCGGAAGTTTTACTTGATATATACGAAGCTACATTTTTTGGCGATACTCGAAGATTTAGCGAATACTGAAAAGGGTCACAGTGACATCCAGCGTAACCGCAAGGCTTATGCGGATACCAGTAATACTCGCCTATGTCAATATTCTTGATAACACCAAAGCTTTTTACTTTAGTATGAGTGCGACCGACAGCATATTCATATACTACGTCCGAAATAGTTAGTTTACGGTAAGACATTTAGATCTCCTATATATTAGGGTTGGAGCGGCATATGGGAATCTAACCCATCTCTTTGGTTTGGAAAACCAAGGCACATACCCTATACCAATGCCGCAAACTGTCTAAAGAGGACCAATTTCTCTAACCAGGTAGAAATTACATAATCGCATCAACGAGTTAGGTCAAACTCTCCGCATATGATTAGAGGTAAATCCTACAATTTTGTAAAGTAACAACTCTTGGATTACTTACTAGCAATCTTTTAATTACGTCTCTAATATAAAAGTAATAATGGTAGGCCCGCACGGACTCGAACCGCGATTGACAGTGTTATGAGCACTGGGCATTCACCAATTATGCTACAGGCCCACTATTATTACTTCTTAGTACAATTTAACATATTGTACATACTATGTCAAGTTATTTTTGTTAGTTATTTGGCGACTCTACGGGGACTCTAACCCCGTTCTCCTGGTAGACAGCCGAGCGTAATAAACCATATACAATAGAGCCAACTTTGGAGGAAGCGGTGGGATTTGAACCCACGGAACGCTATTAACGTTCGCTGCATTTCAAGTGCAGTACAATCAACCGGGCTCTGTCACGCTTCCTTGATATGCATAGTCTGGTAAGGGATACCGGAATCGAACCGATCACATTCTGAATGTAAATCAGACGCTCTACCAAATGAGCTAATCCCTTATATCTTATTAACAGGGCAGTTTGCTGCTTTAACTGTATCACACGTAGTTCGTTGATACTAGGCTATCCTCACAAGGGATAATTACATCACTGTCAATCCTGGCGGAGCGAGAGGGATTTGAACCCTCGGTACCCTTGCAGGTACGACGAATTAGCAATCCGTTACCTTAAACCGCTCGGTCACCGCTCCGTATGTGTTAGGCTCTATCCGCTGCTGGACGATTTAACTAAGCGCATGTTTTTACTCAGTACCGTTTATATGTTAGTTTGTTAAGTTTCTATTTACAACTATACTACAGCTGGAATCGAACCCTGCTCCGCCTTGTACCAAAACTACACGCAGTTACGTCAGTTGTACTTCCTGATATCTTACTGTTATCGCCCACGGCATATACTACCAATATACTATATAGTATAGGTGTAAATAGAATTTGGCTCCCAAGGAGGGTTACGATCCCCCGACATTCTGATTAACAGTCAGACGCTCTACCAACTGAGCTACTTGGGAAAAATTTCTTATATTATAATGCATACTCTATCTAAGTAAAATTTATAGTAACAAGAATTGAACTTACTTATACTGTGTCTTTCTACTACAACTCTACTTACACTTGTACATAACAAGGCTTTAATCTTTTGCATTATGTACAAGTGTAAGTAGAGTTAGTGAACATGCTTTGTTACGCATGTTCGTCTACTTACATCTCTATTATCGACTTACGTCTAAGAAATACTGCGAACAACTTAATGCTCGTCTTACTGAATCTAAATTGTCAAAGAGCGCGTAAACTACTTTTGCTTACTTATTTAATGTAACACTATTTTAAGTGTGTGTCAATCACTTTGTAACACTTTTGCTTATCTTTCCAGTTAGTGTAATACCGGTAGCACTTTGTAGTATGGTATGCCAATAATTGCCGTTATAAGGAGTGTACCATTTACAAGTACTCTAACTATCGCATTACTTAACGCTGTAGTTGTCTGCTGCTTGTATATTACTTATAGTGTATATTCTGCATGTTGTCAATAAGTTTTTTGCCTGTTATAAATAAAAAACCCTCCTAGTATTGCTACTGGAGGGTTTGGAAACTTGGATGTTTTAAAAACTTCTAGTAACCAACCTCCATCAAGAGATTCGCGCCGGGATTATCTTGTCCCGATGTCCATATACTTGATGTTACGATGTATGTCATTTAGATGGTTTCCTTTGTTAAAGTTATTTATCATCTTGAGATAAAAACAGTTCAAAAGCGATTATTTTGGTCCCGATCAATGGATTCGAACCATTCCTACAAAATCCACAATTTTGTGTGCTATCCGCTAACACTAGATCGGTTTAAAATAGAGATAATACTAGTATAGTCGTGTACAGAAATTAATTCCTACCTTATGGAGCAGGCTCGACAATCTTAATTTCAAGTATTTCATAATATTCGTTAATTGGCAAATTAGCAACCCTCGCAGATGATAAGATAAACTTCTTTGCCTTGGCTACCGTAGAAAAGAATTTAACGTTTTTAAATATACTCGCACCAGTTTGTGACATATACATTCCTTTTTCAAAATCAAGATACGTATTAATGTCTACATACATCCTGTAGGACTGTTTAGTTCTAATAATGTAAAATGTCAAGTAGTATCCTTTATTAATTACCTAATTGTATACTATTAAATTATCAATGTCAATAGAAACTTTCGAGTAAGAACTTCTTTTTGTTCTCACACTCAACATCGGGAATTGGATCCCCGGCCCAATGGAGAAGACATTGTCGTTGTCTGCGACGTTTTGACAAATCACCATTACCGTTCTTTTTAACCTGGGCGCCGTGTCTTGCAACAAAAGATCGCCATCTACCAATTTGGAAGTTGTCTACTTTTTCAATTCTACGACCATGCCAATATCTTACGTACCACTGAAACCATCCAAGCGGATCTTCGGGAGTAATCCACCCGTTGTTTAACCACACCTCTTTAGATCTAGAAACATTGGGCGCGAAAAGATTTTTGGATGCAATTTCCGGCGGGGTACTAAAATCTGAAAACTCTGAGAAGTAAGAAGAATCAAATACTCCTAACTCCATCATTTCGTATGGAGTAAAAACTGGATCAAACGTTTTCATTTTGTTACCTTTTTTTGACTACTATATATATGTACAACATTTACTAACAGATGTCAAGCGTTATTAAGAGAATTATAGGTGTCCATACTGACAAAGAACAGGCCCCGTCCTTTTAGCAGCTCCATTACGGCTTACCGTAGCCTTTGCTTCGCAAACTTAAATGCTAGGCTGTTCACTCCTTAGATGATGCGTAGTTTCCTGACGGCGAATTTAGCAACATTCCTATAGTTAGTATCTAGTGTTGTAACAGACAGCAACTCCCTAAACCTGATATATCTTTGCTATAACCTACAGAGTTGTCTCAGTCATAACGGGCTATTTGCTATCTGGCACATTGCCAAATTTTATACTGGTTCGGTTACATTTCACTAAACAGTTGATCCATGCGTTCTTTCATTGACTCAATAAGATTGAACATATATGTGAAAGCAAGCGATTCTTCGCTACTTAGGTTCAACTGATCAAAGCTTTCAACTTCTTCCATTTGTTCTGCACAGTCACGCATATCGTTTAGCGTGTTTCCCAACGACAATAACTCATATTTGGCATCGTGTGTTCCTTTGTGTTTCACTACTTTATTAAACTAGCACCATAACATGGCGATGTCAATTGGTTTTATGCTACTTTAACGTAAGGGCTTTTCCAAGTTCCAATGTAAATAGTGGTGTAATGACTCCGATGGTAGTAATCACTTTGCGAGTCATCGTTGCAGAAATAATCTGCGCCCTTCATCGCAACCAACAGTTCTTTAATAAAATCACGCTCAACACCTTTGTAGTTATCATCAATGTAATACTCATTCACTTCTGAATAATTATTATCAATCACGCCAAAATCAATCGCGCCGCTGGTAACTTTCACCACTAAGGTACTGTGATGAGATACACTAATGCTACCTTTCATTTTGTACTTTGTAAGAACTGATTTAATCATAGGTGTCAATTTTACTTTAAGTTCTTTGCTCACATAAGCCATATCATCGTCTCCTTGTTTGCCTTACTTTATTAGATTAGCATCATAACATGGGGGTGTCAAGTAGTTTATTTTATTGTCTTATTATAGCTTCCATTCCATAAAAATTTACATATATGGCTAAACTGCGGTTCGGATCTTATTATCTACAACCCACAAATCTTGATTCTCTACAATAAATCTATAAATTTGTGGTGATACTCTATTATGACCGGATAGCTGTTTAATTTCCGCCTCGGTAAAACAGTCGCTAGAAGGCGTGATTTGCTTTTCTACAATACTTATCATCTGCAATTCTGTTGAATATTTTGCGTGTCGTGGAATCAATTTCACATATTGTTCACAAAATTCTTTGGTGATCATATTAAAATACATCCTTTCTATTTTAGATAACACAAGTTAGATTTTCAGCAATATCACAAGTTCGAAGTGTTGATGGGATTGACAACACCGTGGCGTGTCATCCAAACTTTATGGCTAACCAATACGCGCTCACCGTCGTTTTGCTGAGTGCTAAGACCTTCTGCATTCAACTTCGAAATCATGTCTTCCATTCCATCAAAGAAAATGCCGTGCTGTGCTGCAAAGCGCGAAGTGTTGGTGGTAGATGCAGTGTTGATCAGGTCGGTTAGACTGGTCATGTTTTCACCTCGTAGCCGTTGCGCGATGCCCAGAGCAAAGCTTCACAGGTGGTGCGGAAACCACCAACGCTCGGACCAACCCAAGCGCCGCTTGGAGTCAGAAGTTCGATGTAGCCAGATTTGCGGATATTCATATTTACGTAGTTGTTCATGTCGGTTTTACCTTTATGAGTGTCTGTTGTTTTATTAATACAACTTATTATCTAACTTGTCAACTCCTAATTGTTAAACAATACTAATTTTGCAGGCAATACATCTGTTTTTTCTGCATAGATAAATGCGACCACTTGGCCGTTGACAATACTATCACTAACAAAATAAAACTTGCTGACAAAGCCACTGCGATGAGTAATACCCAAGCTAATTGGTAATTGGCTTGGCTCAACATTTATTGTGCTTGCATATGCGGAATATACACTGTCGATACAAGTAAAATCACCTACGCTATAATTTTTCATCGTGCGTTCCTTTGTGTTTCGCTACTTAATAAGAGTAGCATTGCAGTAGGGTAATGTCAATAATTATTCGGCAACCAAAAGACAAAAAATGAATATCAAAGCACTTGCAAAAAATATCTTAGCCGAAAGAATAGCACCGCCTACTAGTAGTGCTATTGCGGTCCCTACAAACATACAAAAAAGTGAGGTAAGCCCTAAAAATGCTATTGTAATTTCTATAATCTTCATACTGTGATTCCTTTTCATTTAAATTCGTCATGGATATTCAGCATTACACGAATAGTCCTTTGCATATATGTAGACTTGTCTTTTCTTGCAACATCAATTGCTTTATTAATGATAACACTGATGTTATCAGATTGATTTAATTCAACCGTAAGTGCGCAGGAGTTTGCCCAGCGGTCAAAATCCTTATTTCCAATATCAATACGATTGCCACTATGAAAGCGCAACCTATGGCCCATGTAAGTACCATAGAAAATGGTATCATCACACCAATCTTTTGTATCTGCATTACGGCGCAGCCAAGCAATAATATTATTCATTCTAGCCTCCAAATTTCGCACTATACCAACATGCTATTCAATTCGTGATTATTACTTCCATAGAACCAATGTTTTTGTGAAGATACGTGATTTGCCCTTACAAACTTTGCTACACTGGTTTTAAAATCTCTGTACTCAAAAGAATCTGCTAACCTCACAACATATCCTTCGTGTACGTCTTTATCATTTTTTTCATTATATAAAGATTTTATTGTAGATGTATTCCAAATCCCATCATATAAAACAGGTACTACTGGTATACCAAGCAAAGAAAACCATTCAATGGTTTCTTCCCAGCTCAGACATTTGTTTTGCTCATCCCAAATTCCAAATCCAAGTAGATATCCTTCAAGCATATCATATTTTATGGAATGTACCGCATACAGATTTTCGGCACAAACCCTCCATCCTTGCGGCAATTCATATGCGCGTTGCATCCAGAAATTTTTTGCCCAATCTCGTGTATAATGGCTTCTACCATCAACACTTCTGGCATGGCAGTAATTTTGATAACCTGAAAAGTTTTCACCATCCATTTTGCGTGTAACAATAACTCTTTTACCTTCAAACACAGAAAGGTCTTGCATTGTGCGATCATCATCGGTTCTTCCAAGACTCCAAGGTAAATGATAGGTTCTTGGGTATTTTACATACTCAACAAACTCGATCACGTCAATGAATTCTTTTTGGTCAAAATAGTTAAAATCTGCTAGTGCTTTTTTTACAGATTCGTCGTTATATAGCGCGCCTTTTGTTCTTCTACCATCGGCAAGAATTACATTGCCCCACTTATCATAAACGTGATCTGCATACAAGTCTTCGGGAAGCACAAGTTTTTCTATGCCAGCAGCTCTACGAATATCCTCTACACTTAAATATGTAGTCTCTGCCTTGTAGTGGCACCCATCTTTTCCAATATTACAAAGCGTAGCGCCATTATTCAAATAGTAACCACCGTCAGTCCAAAGGCGGCGTTCTATGATGTGATGTGCATCAAGTTTTACGCCATTACTGGCTGATTTGCCACAAACAACGCAACGGTTGTTGTCACGAGAGAATACTGATTCTCTAAAAGCTTCGCGTGTGAGTAGCATCGTATCCTCCTATGACAAATTTATGTTAGAACCAATATAAAAACATAACTTTTTATTTTCAATTACAAGCGTCAGCCTCCGCGATTAGGGCTTTGATGCGCATGGCTTCTGCGCCGATACGCCCGCTATCCCCTGCGTTTCTATGCGTTCCTGCGCCTTCTCGTTGCGCAGTTTTGGCATGGCGCAGCTTTGCGGCCAGCAATTCTTGCAGGGCGTCTTTGCGTGATTGGGTCATGTCAGCACCGAGACAATGTAGGCAAACGCATCGCGGCGCTGTTGCGCGGTTTGGCCATGGCGCTGCCCGATATCATCGCGGCCATTGATAAAGCCGTGAACGTACGCTGGGTGCCGATTGCTCAATGGTGCGGGGCTATCCTTGCGCCTGCCGTCATAATACCCATGGCAGCATTCTGCGTCCACTGGGTCAGGGTAAATGCTGTGAAAGTCTATCTCCTTCATCCCGACACCTCCACTATGATCACGGCCCCGTCTAGCCCGGTGTATTTGCTGGGGGTCAGCTTTCCGTTGATGGTGGGGATGATTAGACGGTGGGTGTAGGTCGCTGTTGAGCCATTTTTATCTGAAAAGCACCACGCATATTGATCGCCAAAAATGCAGCGCAGGGAACCCTCCAGCACCAACTCACCCAGCACAGGTTTGATAACGCGGCGAAATGCGATGATAAGATTCCAAGATAAGAGGGAGCTGTCTTTTGGGTGAGACTTTTCGGCCACAAACCAAGTATTATATTTTGTCTGCACCTGCACCAACCCTGTCGGCGGCTCCCCCTTGCCGTTCCAAATTTCCCATTCCCCAAATTGTGTTTCATTCTGCGACTTGGGATTTGCGCGGGATATGACGGTCCAGAATGGCTCTTCTGACAGACTTTCGCAATAGTCTGCCCTGTATGGAGATATACATGAAATGGTGCGACATTCTCCTCCGCCGTACTTGGTGAACGTCACTACATCACCCACCTGCACGTTATGCGCTGCGAGTGTGTTCGGCTCGTTATCATTCTGCATCATATGATACCCCCGTATTTTGCCCCGTAGAGGCGTGTTGCGTTGCTTGTCATTGTCGTCCTACTTATTGAGTTTATGTTAGATTTAATATAAACCATATCGAAGGAACAGTCAACCATAACTTTTTATTCATTCATAGAATTCTCAAGAGAATAGGCTAGCACCAAAGTCATTTCGTGTTAGTTACCCATTTATCTATCCCCATATGAATAAAGCTCCCACAGCACAAAAGGGGTATAGATAAGAATCCACCAAACCACGCCAGTCTCTATAGCAACAAACAAGGGGCCTAAAACAATTCCCATAAGAAGAATTATTAACAAAGATAAAAGCAATAAATTTGATGTTCCGACCAATATTGTCAGTATGATATGCTTCATAACAATCAATACTTTCTTTGTGTTGTCCCACATCATAGCTTGGCCTCCAGTGCTATGCGAGTGCAGTAGTCTAAAACTTGGATCATGCCGTCCACCCCGCAGCTTTGGCAATGGCGGCGCGGTGGTGGGCGTTGGCGGTGTCACGGGCTGCGGTGTGATATTCATGTTCTGATGCACGGCCATGGTCAGGCGTTTTCAGGTAAAACGTGCCACCTTTTCCCGTAAACGTGTGAATTTCGTAAAGCCCCAAGGGAGTATAGCACTGTTCCCAAAGGCCCAGTGCGCAGTTTTGTTTTATTTCCATCCACTCCCAAACCAGATCCGGCACCATCCCCGGCAGCGCGGCAAGGATGGCCCGTGCTGCTGCGTCTGGCCCGTCCAAGAACATATCATCAATGATAGTAGCAATTCTGTGCTG
>Ga0222649_1000190_pt1 | contig 22866 bp, 43 predicted proteins | sample AntAcemetagen337_FD_179865 | JGI IMG/M metagenome (GOLD analysis project Ga0222649, IMG submission 179865) | Saline water microbial communities from Ace Lake, Antarctica - #337 | ecosystem: Environmental > Aquatic > Non-marine Saline and Alkaline > Saline | place: Antarctica: Ace Lake... | reverse complement strand
TTCCAAATGGATGTCTTAATGACAGAGAATCAAGAATTGTATGTCGGAGTAAGTCAATTTGAGTCAATTAGTTCTGTGCCTCAAAAAAATGCCTCAAGAGACCTCAAAGCTATACTGGGTAAGGATTCCCAGTTCCTCAAGTTAAAGAGCGATTTGAACCCAAAAACTGTAAACGCTGTTCCACTAGAAAAAGTATCAGAAGTTTTGTTTGCATTAGCAATGAAAGGAGATATTAAAGCGGCTTTCACTTTGAAAATGTTACTAGGTTTAGCTGTTACTCAATTAGCATATGATGCTTTTGGTGTAAAGTTTGAAGTTGAAGAACGCGCTAATTTTGTCAAAGCTTTTGCACAACATAACAAACAATTTCATCCTCTACTTACAACTTGGTTACAGATTGATGGAATCACTACTACTTACGGAACTGAAGTTAATTTATTTAAAGCAAGTGCGGGACTTCCCCTTCAACCAGTGAAAGACTACGACGATGTTAATATGCAAAAAATGAACAAAGCCGAAATCGAATACAATATGATGAGAAAAATAGGCATGACACACGCTGTTGCTCTAACTCATCTGTAAACTAGTCAGAAGCTCTGTTAATAAACAGGGCTTTTTATTATGTCTAATTATACGTTAAAATATGCTATTATAAGTTAATTAATTTTGCACCCCAAAAAACTTTTCAAGCAAGCATCAAAGACTTTAGCTAATATTAAAGTACGTTTAGAAACAATTAAGTATGGTGGATGGGAGAATCTGTTTGAGGTCGTTAGCGGCATCTGTCGGCTTTACTCCCCCTCAATTTAACCTTATAGGGGAATACACCTAAACTACCTTTAGACAAGCCACAAGCCCCCTCAGTTTGGTATTAAACCTTTTTATTGTGAATAGTAAATTATAATTACTTATGGATATTAAATATAAATATTTTAGAGATACTATACCTTCATCAGTTATTGAAGATCTAAGCAATAGCAGAGAATTGGTATTAGATGTAGAAACCTGTAACAAAGAATTTAATGGACAAGAATATGGTTTAGATTTTTTCTTAGGTACTATAAGATTATTACAATTATCTACTAAAGACAGTGTTTATATATTTGATTATTTATATTTAGATAATGTAGAAAAACAAAAGATAAATAAAATATTTAAGCATATTAAAGTAGTAATTACACATCATGGACAATTTGATATAAAGTTTTGTTGGAGTAATGGTATACCAGTAGATGACTGTGAAATATTCTTTGACACAGAAGTAGCTACTAGATTAATTGAAAATCCAGTAGAAAAACCTGGTAAAGGACATTACACATTAAAAGAAACAGCTTCTAGATATCTAGAAATACAGGTAGATAAGTCAGAACAAAAAAGTGATTGGTCTATAAAAGAATTATCAGATTCCCAATTAACGTATGCGGCTTTAGACGTAATTTATACTAGAAAATTATATGACAGATTAAAACCAATTTTATATACTTTAAATTTAAATGTAGTAGCCAAAATAGAATTTAGAGCATTAGTAGCTATTGCAGCTATTGAATATAACGGGATATATTTAAATTTAGATATATGGAATAAATTAATACCTAAATATGAAAAAACAGTTAAAGAATACGAAAATAAAGTATACACATCATTAGATCATGTTTATGTTCAAAAAACATTTGATGATTTAGATGTTTATAACATTAACATAGATTCACCTACTCAGTTATTGCCTAAGTTAAAAGAGTTAGGATTAGATACGGAAAGTGTAGGAAAAAAAGTATTAGGTTTATTAGATAAAGTACAGTTCCCTATTATTTATGACGTAATTAGATATAAAGAAGCTAAAAAGAAATTAACTGGGTTTATTAATAATTTACCTAACTATGTACATCCAACAACAAATAGAATACATCCTAATTACAATTTATTAGGGACTTACACAGGACGGACTTCTTGTACTTCTCCTAATCTTCTTAATATACCGAGAAATGAAGAATTTAGAGAAGCGTTTACAGCACAAGATAACGGTGTAATTATTGATGCGGATTATAGTTCAATGGAGCCAAAAATATGTGCAGAATTAGCAGGAGTTAAAAACCTAATACAAGCATTTTTAGAAGGTAAAGAACCGTATGTATATGTAGCTAGTAAGTTATATGCAACAAGCTATGAAGATGTATTTAGTTTAAAAACAACTAATCCAAAAGAGTATAAAAATAAAAGACAGAATGGAAAAGTTAGTTTATTAGGTTTACAGTATGGTCAAGGAGTATTAGGATTAAAAGATTATGCTAAATCAGTGTTTTATGTAGATTTGAGTTTAGAAGAAGCAAATACATTTAGAAACAGGTTCTTTGAAGATTTTCCTGAATATACTAATTATCATAGAGATATGTATAGACAAGCTAAAGAATTAGGGTATTTAACGTCTTATTCAGGTAGACGTATTAATGGTATTAATTTGCGTGATAACTGTTTTACAATTGCTGCTAACTGTCGAGTACAAGCAGGTAATGCAGATGCCATGAAGATGGCTTTAGGCGATATGTTCTATGAGCTTAAAACTAATGGTATTCATCCTTTACTGTCACATAGTATACAAACAGTTGGGAGCATATACGATGAAGTTTTATTAGAAGCAGATGAAAATAATAAAGAAAAAGCTTGTGAAATATTAGAACGAAATTTAGTAAATGCAGCTAAGAAGTATCTAAAAGTAATACCAGTAGAGGCAGATGCTTGTTATGGTAACAGTTGGGCTACTGCTAAAGGTTAGAGAACAATAGCACTTATGTATGATTTAAAAGTAAAATTAACAGGTCTTATGTCAGAATTAACTATTGAAAAAAAATATGGTAAATTAGTTGATAGTAGAGTGCTTGCAAAAGAATTAGGAATTGAATATAAAACTTTAAAAGAAACTATTAAAACTAACAAAAATAAATTAACTATTAAAAGTCAATTGCGCTTTGAAACATTAAAAGGTAAAGAACTCCCTCAAGGTGGGGTTAGTGAAAAAGTGTACTGGTTAAATGAACAACAAGCTACATTTGTAATGATGTTAAGTATCAATACTCTACAAGTAGTAGAGGCTAAATTAAAATTAGCTGATGCTTTTATTGCAGCTAAAAAAGCTTTATTAAATGTTAACCCAGAAACATTAGCTTACACAGTTAAAGACTATTTAAAAATAAAACGTGTAAGTGAAGATCATTTAAATACAGTACTTCAAAAAGCTTTAATGTTGGTTGATCAAAGTAAACAAGCTAAATTATCATTAAAAAATAAAGAGTATTTATTTATAGGTAATAATATTAGTTATTTAGATCAAGCATTAAAAATAGTATTAGGTTTAGATTAAATAGTTTATATATTTATTTAAATAATTAAACTAACATGGAATTACACACAGAATTTAGTCAACAATTAGCATTATCTTTATATAAATCTACAGAAAAATATCCAGTAAATTTAGATAAAGCTTGGATGTGGATAGGATACAAACAAAAAAGAAATGCAGTAAATACTTTAAAAAGTATGTTTGAAGAAGATTTAGATTATTTGCGCTCGAATACCCAAAGTATATCAGGAGGGCGTTCTAGCGTTTGCTATATGTTAACTGTAAATTGTTTTAAAGAACTTGGGATGGTATCTAAGACTCAAAAAGGAAAACAGATTAGACAATATTTTATGGAATGTGAAACAATAGTTAAAAAAATTACAGAAACAGTTAATCCCGCATTACTAGATTGTTTAAATAATATGCAACAAGAGATGAAAACTTTATCTGCAAGGACGCAAAAATTAGATAACATGGAAAAAGCTACTAACAATAATAAAGGAATTAAAAATGTATTAGATACGGAAATGGAAGATATTTATCCTGATGATGTATCTTTTACGGTTAGAGAATATTTAGATTATAAAGGAGTTGATTTACGACACATTCATACATTAAGAAAAAGAGCGATTCAGTTTTACCGCAACGGTACACAAGATGTAGCATTACCTAAAAAAAGTACTGAGGTATTATTTAAAGGTGCAAATGTTGGTTACTTAGATTCTGCATTAAAAACAGTATTAGGTTTAGATTAATTTACTCAAATAATTATTACTACATATATATTTAAAATTATGTACGTTGACATATATGAAAAACTTTTAGAAAACATTAAACCTGAAGATAGATGCGATATTTTAGTAGAAGTACAATATTTAATGTTAAAAAAATACACATCAACAGAGCTAACACAACGGTTAGATACTTTTGAAATTAATCATAGTAGAACTATTCGTAAAGCATTAGAAAAAGTACTTGAATTTTATTTGTCTTCCGTACTACTACATGAACAAAAATATGATTAATGTTTTAAAAGAAGTATATAGATTGTTATGGTGTCTAGGATTATTACACTTAACATTCACTTTTATACTAGAAAATAATACTATTAATTTAGTTAATATTTTTATTGGTTTAGTCTTAGTAATTGGAGCATTTATTAGTTATGAATAATTACATAGACTAAAACAAATGTTAGATATTTTGATCATCAGAGATATAAATGTATTTGATATAATTATTAGACATTACTAAAGAATTATGCGACAAGTAATTAAAAGAGATAAGACTACTACCGATCTAGACATCAACAAAATTAAAAAAGTAATTGAGTTAGCTACCAAAGATTTAGAAGTTAACCCATTAGAACTAGAAAGTTCATTAACTACAGCATTAGTAGAGGGAGTAACTACTAGAACTATTCAAGATAATTTAATTAATAATGCAGTTAATTTTACATCATTAGAATACCCAGATTGGAGATATGTAGCGGGTAGATTATTAATGATGAATATTTGGAAAGAAACTGTATTAAGTAGAGGTTACAGATTTGACAGTAAAAGCTTTTATTATCATCTAGTAGCAATGATAGATAAAGGATTATACGATGATGTATTTGCTAATTATACAAAAAAAGATATTGAAGAAATTAGTTTATATATTAACTATGAAAGAGATTTAGATTATGATTATGCAGGAGCTAGTTTATTACAAAATAGATATTTAATTGAAGGCGAACTACCTCAAGAAATGTACATGACTATTGCATTATTATTAGCTTCAGTAGAAAAAGAAAATAAACTACAATATGCAAAACAATTTTATGATTTAGTTAGTACTAGAAAAATTAGTTTAGCTACACCTATTCTATTGAATTTACGCAAACCTGACGGTAATTTAAGTAGTTGTTTTTTATTAGCTATTAATGATGATATTGATAGTATTTTTGATAATTTTAAAAACATTGGATTAATTAGTAAAAATGGAGGAGGAGTAGGAGTTAATTTAACTAAAATCAGAGCTAGTGGTAGTTCTATTAAAAACATACCTAATTTAGCTTCTGGAGTATTACCTACAATTAAAGTTATTAATGATATTGCAGTTTATATTAATCAAGGAGGAAAGAGATCAGGTGCAGTTACAGTTGCGTTAGATGTTTGGCATAAAGATATTGAAGATTTTCTAGAATGTCAAACAGAAAATGGAGATCAACGTAAAAAGAGTTATGACATATTTCCTCAAGTAGTTATACAAGATTATTTTCTTAAGTGTGTTGAAGCAGAGGAGTATTGGTACTTATTTGATCCTCATGAATTAAGAACTGAATTTAATATTGAATTAGTAGATTTAATTGGAAATGAATTTGAAACTACTTATAAAACCTTATGTCAATATGCTGAACAAGGTAGTGTTAAATTATTTAAGAAATTAAAAGCTAAATATATATTAAAGCATATTATTAATACTCAATTAGAAACTGGATTACCTTATATATTCTTTAAAGATACTTGGAATAGATATAATCCTAATAAAGATAGCGGAATTATTTATTCTACAAATTTATGTATTGAAAGCGCATCGAATTTTTCTTCAGACAATTTAATCCATGTATGTAATCTAGTATCTATTAATTATGCAAATACATCCTATACTGAGCTAGAAGAAGTTTGTACAGCTTCAGTAAGAATATTAGATAACACTATTGAATTAACAACTGAACCTGTTAAAGAAGCATCTAAGCACAATTCCTATTACAGAGTCATTGGTGTAGGAAGTATGGGATTAGCCGATTATCTAGCTTTAAACAAAACTAATTTTAATAAAGGAAAAGAAGTAGTTAAAAAGTTATTTGAAGATCAAGCATATTACTGTATTAAAGCAAGTGCAGATTTAGCGATTGATAGAGGTAGTTTTAGTTTATTTAATAAATCAGAGTGGAGTAAAGGTAATTTAATTGGTAAACCGTTATCTTGGTTTAAAGATAATAGTTATGATTATGATAGATGGGAAAAACTAAGTGCTAAAATTGTATCTACTGGTATTAGAAACAGTCAGTTACAATGTATAGCTCCAAATACAAGTTCTTCTTTACTACAAGGTTGTACTGCTTCAGTATTACCAATTTATAATAAACTATACTTTGATAAAAATAGTAAAGGTACTGTACCAATTGCACCTCAATATATTAAAACACATTTATGGCATTATCAAGAACAAAGAAATACAGATCAAAATGTAGTAATAGATTTAATAGGTACTGCGATTCAACCTTGGATTGATACTGGTATTTCAATGGAATTAGTAATTAATCTAAATAACGGAATTACTAAAAAAGATATTGCAGATATGATATTAAACGCATGGAAAAAAGAATGTAAAGGAATTTATTATATTAGATCAATTGTTCAAGGTATTAATACAGATTGCGTAAGTTGTGCTAATTAAATGAAAAAGAAAAACATATTTAATCCATTAGGTAATGACTCAAAAGAATATAGACAATTATTAGAAGGTAATAGTACTAATTTATTTAATTTAAATAACGTTAAATATGAATGGGGAATTTCTTTATATAATAAAATGTTAAGTCAGTTTTGGATTCCGCAAAAGATTGATTTAACACAAGATATTACTGATTATAATAATTTAACTATTTATGAAAAAAAAGCATTTAATGGTATATTATCTTTCTTAATATTTTTAGATAGTATTCAAACTATTAATATACCTAGAATCAGTGATTATATTACAGCACCCGAAGTCACTTTAGCTTTATCGGCGCATCAGTTTCAGGAAGCAGTTCATGTACAAAGTTATCAATATATTATTGAAAGTGTAGTTCCTTACGATGAGCGTAATAATATTTACGATTATTGGAGAACAGATGAAATTCTATTAAATAGAAATAAATATATTGCAGACATATATCAATTATTTAGTGATGATCCTAGTATTGATAATTTCAAAAAAGTAATAGTAGCTAATTATATTCTTGAATCTGTTTATTTTTATAACGGATTTAATTATTTTTATAATTTAGCTAGTAGACATTTAATGCAAGGTACTAGCGATATTATTAGATATATCACAAAAGATGAAGCAGTTCATACTGTATTATTTCAACGTATTATACAAGAACTCAATATTGATAGTAATTTAATTTATGAATTAATATCAGTAGCAGTAGAACATGAAATTAACTGGACTAATCATATTGTTAATAATGTATTAGGAGTTAATGCTACAAGTACTGAACAATATACTAAAAACTTAGCAAATAGACGATTAATTAGTTTAGGATTAAAACCATTATATGAAGGATTTGATAGTAACCCTTATAAACATTTAGAACGTATTGCAGATACAGAAGATAAAGCAGAAGTTAAAGGTAACTTTTTTGAAAGTACTGTAACTAGCTATCAAATGAGTACCTCAGTTCCAGATGGAGATTGGTAATATTAAATATATAATTATCTAATTTACAGACTAATAATGAATAATAAAGAATATCTAGAATTTACTAGAACAACTGCTGTATATCCTAAAGAACTAGCTATTCCTTATCTAGCTCTAGGATTAGGTGAGGCAGGCGAAGTTCAAGGTAAAGTAAAGAAATACCTAAGAGGAGATACTGAGCTTACAGAAGAATACAAAAGAAAGATATTTGATGAATGTTCAGATGTATTGTGGTATTTAACACGGCTTGCAGATGAACTTGGATTTACTCTTGACGAACTAATTGAGTTTAACGTTCAAAAACTTACTGATAGAAAAAAACGCGATGTAATTAAAGGTAGCGGAGATAATCGTTAAGTATTGATTTTATATAATTATCTAATTTAATTAGAATTATGTCACAAGTTAAATTAGTTAGTATTACTAAACCATTAGTAGAAATAGATAATAAAGAATTAACACCCGAACAATACATCACATATATTGCAAGAGTTAGTAATCCTAAAAACCAAACTAATTTAAACACTAGCACTAAATTACTTAAGTATTGTATTGATAAGAAACATTTTAGTATTTTTGAACAAGTAGATTTAACAGTAGAAATACAAACTAGTAGAGCTATATCTGCACAACTTATACGACATAGATCAGGAGTATTTCAAGAATATTCTCAAAGATATTCAAAAGTTCAATCTATGGAACCAATTGAACTTAGATTACAAGATGCAAAAAATAGACAAAATAGTTTAGATATAGTAGCTAATTTAACAATAGATAAAGTAGATGTATTTAATGATGATATTGAATTAATGTCTTTACTAAAAACTACTCAACTATTACTACAAGAGTTAAATAATAATTATGCAAAGTTAGTAGATTATGGTGTAGCAAAAGAATGCGCACGTATGATTTTACCGTTAGCCTCTACTACTAATATGTACATGAAAAATAACTTAAGAAATTGGATTCATTATGTAGAAGTAAGAGCGTTAGGAGAAGGAGTACAAAAAGAACATAGAGAAATTGCAGTAGCTATTCAAAATATAATTAAAGAACAATTTCCAATAGTTTCAGAAGCACTAAACTGGTAAAAAAATGATTAAATTAATTATAGACGCAATTGAAAGAGATTATGCCGCTGCTGAATATGTATCCAATTTAATATTAAAAGCTGTTAATGAAAAAGAATTAACTATTAGTATTAGATTGTGGATGATAGATCAAGACGAAAAAGTAGAGATTGATAGGATAGAGCATGATTTTTATATTATGTTTGAGCATTTGTTTTATTATTTAGTAGATCATGTTGATGATGAACAATGGTTAGCCATAGGTCACTATTTTTATAATAAAAAAAATGTACGAGTATAGCGCCAAAGTAATTAGAGTTGTTGATGGAGATACTTTAATAGTATTAGTAGATTTAGGTTTTAAAATAAATATTGAATTAAGAGTTAGATTATCTAAAATTAATGCACCAGACATTAGTACTATTGAAGGATTAACAACTAAAGATATGGTAGAAAGTTTAGTACTAAATAAAAAAGTAGTAATTAAAACTACTAAAGACTCAAAAGATAAGTATGGTAGATATTTAGCAGAAGTGTTTATAGGCAATGCTTCTATTAATGATTATTTAGTTAATAATCATTATGCTATACTATATAAATAATATAATAAGAAAACAAAAATGGAAGATAAAGCCCAAGTACTACGAGATCTAATTGCAGTCGTCAACTCTTATGTAACAGCAGAAGCACAAGAAGATTTAGAGAACCAAGAATTACAAGTTAAATTTGATGCCTTAGTTGCTCAAGATGCTGCATTAGCCCCTTTAATTGAAGAACTTAAAGCACAATTAGAGCAACTTAAAAATGCTCCCCCAATTACTCCAGTAATGTAAACTTAGATTATTAAACCTCTATTCTTAATTGGATAGAGGTTTTTTAGTAATTGCAAATGCTACAATACCTTTTTCTAATTCAACGGCTTCTCCATACTTACTAAAACTATTTAACTCATTAACACTAAATACACTATTTAAATGATTATCCATTAATGTTTGCGCTTTAATACTATCTAATTCATATTGAAAATGAAACTCGCTACCAACTCTTTTAAAACCTAATTTTTCATAGAATGTAGTTGCTTTAGGTAATGACGTTAATTTAAGTTTTCCGTTATAACCTAAATTTATACTTTCTTCAATTAGATGTACAATACTAGTAATACCTGCTCCAGATGAATTATTATTAGTAAGTCGTTCAGGATTACTTAATAAGTTTCTTACTTTAAGACATTTATTTATTTTATCTTCTTCAACAGTCATCATTGACATTACTTTATTTTCATGTGATACAGCTCTAAAACTATTTGGATTTTTCTTTATGTCTTCTTTTATATAATCTAAAACAGAAACACTATCATCCCAATCTGTTGTTTTATTATTCATATTATTTAATGTTTTTCCCCAATTATTTATGTCTTCTTTACCAGTAGCAGTTAACTTACTTTTATATTCAGTATTAAAATAATCTAATTTTCTTTTTTTTACAGGTGTAAGTAATTTACTTTTATTGACAGGTGTAAGTAATTTACTTTTATTGGCAGTTTTAATTTTTCTAATACTACTAGTTACTAATTTACCTTTTCTCAAATAACTTCTAATATTAATTGATTTTTTTAGTGCATTAACATTTAATAATTTAAAACAGCTAACTTTAGATAACACGAACATATAATTATTTATTCAACAATACTGATATGAATGAAGAAGATCAATTTTTAAGTGAAGTTAATTCTTATCTTATTAACTTTAAAGCACAGGACGTAAAAAAAGAAAGTTTAAGTGTAAGTTTTGCGGTTGCATTAATTATTATGAAAAAACATAATCTAATTCCAATGTTTACCGAAGTATTAACTTATTATAACAATCATACAGAAAAAGATTTAATCATTAAATTATAAAACTACAAATATATTTATTAAAGTAATTTAAAACAATGAAAATTAGAAATATTGAGTTTGATTTTACTGTATTAAACACTACCTATTTAGTAAGATTAGCTAGTTATATGTATCAATATTTAAAAGATAAAAATCTATTAGAAGATTTTAATAATTATTTAAAAAATAGTAAATAAGTTAAAAACAATGAGATACAAATTAGACTCTTACTATACACATCAAAAATTAGTTGAACAATTATTAGTTAAATATCCAATTAATAATAGATTATTATTAGAACCTTGTACTGGAACTAATCATATTACTACTTATTTAAAAGAAGTGGGTTACTCAGTAATCACTAATGATATTGATAAAAATATGAAAGCTGATTTTAATTATGACGCTACTTTACCTATATTATGGAATACTATAGATTTAATAAAACAATATACTGTTATAACTAATCCTCCGTTTAATGTAGCTACTAAAATATTAGAACAAGCTTTGTCTAATGTAGATGAAGTTTGTATGTTACTTAGATTAAGCTTCTTAGAGCCTACAGCCGATAGAAAAGAATTAATGAACAGATACAAGGACAACCTAGTTAAAGTAATTGTAATCAATCCTAGACCCCAATTCAGGTCAGATAGTAAATCTACTGATTCAGTAACTGTTGCTTGGTTTATATGGAACAAAAAGTTTAGTTGGAATAAATTAAATATTGCTTATCCTTTTGATTTTATAAATGATTGGAAATAATATGAAAGAAAATTTAAGTGGATATACTTTAATATATCAAGGTACAACATTAGAATTAGTAAATAAACTTAAAGATACTAAATTTACTAATACATGGAAGTCTATATTTAGTACTGAATATTATAAAGTTATAGGAGTTAATACAGAACTAACTAAAATTTATGTAGCTAACGAATTTATTGATTGGGCGGTATTTCGACGTACTAATGAATATATTTGTTGTTATGGACAAACACCTATTAATTCTATAAATAAAAACTAATAAATATTTAGTATAATATTTTTGGTGTAATATAATTATCTAAAAAATGAATAGCGACGAATTAAAAAAATTATTAGAGGATACTAAGCAACAATTAAAAGATAAAAATTATAATAAAGACTCTACTAGAGTTTCATTAGAAGATCAACGCGATTATTTAAATAGACAGATTGAATATAAAGGTATTGAAACAGAACCTAATATTCCTTATATTGAATTAGAAGAAGATGACTAAATTAGATAAACAAGTTATTATTAGTAGTACTAATATTTTAGATAAATTATTAAAAGATAATAGAATAGTTAATGTAGAAGGTTATGTAAAAGTATTTTATAATTGTAGAGAACAAGGATATAAATTTCTAGTATCTGGTAAATCTATTACTAGAACTATTTGTTTTAGTCAAGATAGAGATAAAAATAATATTGTTGTTTATTCTAATAATAAATATGAACAATATCCATACTCAATTGATTTTTGGAATAGTTGTAAATATTTTAGCTATAACGACATTACAGAAGTAATAGATTATATATGTAATTTATGTTTATTTAATTAATATAATTATTTTATTTATTTTAAATTATGCGTATATCAAAGACAGATATTATGTTAGAGATTAATGTTGATACTAAAACAGATTTAACCGTTTTAGTTAATAAATTATTAGAACATAGTATTACTACTTTCTTAATTACTGAAGATAAAGTATCATTAAGAAGTAATGTTAATGATGTAATGTCTTCTAGTACTTTAACTAATGGATATGTACTTACTATTCATTGTATTAGTGTAAATGTGTTTAATGTATTGACTGATTTAAATTTAATAATTTAGTAATTTAATATAATTATTAAAAATTCAGGGTAAGTATCTACAGCTTCTTTATTATTTACAACTTCTAATATTATGATTGAATTATATTTTAATAAATTACCCAAAGATATTACTTTATGTGCAATTAATAAAGAACGAAATTATCTATTATTTACTGATAATACTAAATATTATTTAATTAATTCCAATACATTTGTAAATAATAACGTACTAAATTTTTATGAATTAGATAAAGTAGATGTTGCATTATATAAAGAAGCTGGTTTAGATTTTTTAATAGCAGTAAATTAATGAAATAAAATATATGCGAATAACAGATAAGACTAGATTATTAAGAGCATTAATTACTACTACTAAAACATTAATATTAGAATTTAATAATTGTTATTTAAATATTTATGGGTTAGGTAATACTTATTTTACTAAAACTATTACAACACAAAGTAATAATTTTAGTGGTTATTTACTATTAAATAACGAATTAATTAAAATACTAAAAGATTGTTGTACTAAAAAAAGTAGTGAATTAGAATTTAAAGATAATCGATTATATTACAAAAGAACTAATAAAGAAGAATTAGCAGTAATTGAATTAGATGTAATAGATATACCAGAACAATTACAACTGTATTTAACTAATGATGAATTTACTAATGAAAACCTATTAACTTACAAAGATTATAATACTAAATTAGATACTAAATATGAGTTTGAAGTAATTGAAATTAACAATACATTAATGTCTAATAAAGATTTAGAATTAGTACCTAAAGTATTCGATATTGAGTTTAATAAGCAAGTTACATTATTAGCAGATACTAGTACTTTAACTAAAAAAGAAATTGTAGAATTAAGTAAAAATCCCGACAATTTAATAATTAGTTATGAAGATCTAGTATTTAGTAGTAATGATAATTTAATACAAATTACTAACATTAATAAAGATATCTACTTTTATTGTAAAATATGTTATAAAATATAAAACATAAACATGAAAGCATTAATTGGTTTAGTATTAATATTTGTATTAGCAGGATGTGATCCAAAATGTGAAAAAGATAATCAAGGAAGAGACACTGTACCAAATGAGTATGAGTAGTTACTGAATATTAATTGATACAAGATCACTAACTGTTACTACTCCATCACTATCAGTTACTTTGGCAGTTAAATAGTATTTACCAAATTTATCAGTTACATATGTATAAGTATGAGGACTGGAAGTAGTTTCACCTAATTTAGTATTATGCATAAAAAACTCAACTTTAGTAATTGTTGTAATGTTAAGTGTAGTAACTGTTAAAGTAACACTATCTCCTTTAGTAACAGTAGAGTTATTAGTAGTTAATGTTACTTTATACAATGGAAAAGATGGTAAATTAATTTCCATATTAAATCCATGTAAATGTGTATTACTAATTCCACTAACAATAGTAATTGATTTTAGATTTTTACGTTGATTGCTAGTTAATGCAGTTAATAATGTATTTAACATTGCATAAGGATGTTGTACTTCTAAATCAGTTCCAGTAGTATTGATAGATGATTGTGCGTGATAGTGATAAGTTAGATTATAAGTAGTCATAAATATATATTTATTAATTTACTTAATTATACTATGTCCAATAACAAAGTTACAAAAAAGCAGTTAGAATTATTAATAGACAATGCAATAGCTGGTATTATTACATTTAATGTTTAATATATTAGGAATTGATTTAGGGATCAGAAATTTAGCAGTAAGTTGTTTTAATACTAAATTAGAAGTATTATTTACTAAAAATTTTAATACAGACAGTAAAACAGAACATCGATTTAGACTAAGACAAATAGAAGATTTTATTAATGAAGTAATTAATATATATAAACCTGAAATAGTAATATATGAAAAAAACTATTGTCAATTAACAGATGCAGGTTCAGCATTAATTAATGTAGAAGGTATTATATTATCTACTACTACTAAATATAATTGTATTAAAACAGTTAATCATTATAGTGCTAAACAAGTTAAAAAGAAAGTAACAGGTAACGGCAATAGCAGTAAAGCCGAAATGATTACTATGGCTAATAAGTTATTTAATTTAACTACTAAAAATGATCATATAGCAGATAGTTTATTAATTGGATATTGTTATTTATTAGATAATAATTTAGTATGAATTTAAAAAAGATTTTACAAAATAGTGAATTAACACTAGAACAACAATTTACATTAAAATCATTAGAAATTATGAATTTAGATAATGTTACCAAACAAGATGTGTTAGATACATTAATAGACACAGTACAATCTTTAATGATAAAAGAAAATATAATTAGACAGATAATGAAAGAAGAGATTAATTTCTAATGCGTTTAAGTAATAATGATGTACTAAATACTGGATTAGTTTATTATACTTATTGGACTAATTTGTATAGTTATAACATTTATGAAAGATTAGATCTATTAACTATTTATTTAATAGATTGTGTTTTTGATAGATTACTAAGAGAATTACAAGAAATAGAAAATAAATTAAATTTTAGTTATGAGTGTAGTCCTGTAAAAAATGTAGGTAAAAGATAAAACTTAGTATGAAAGTAGAACTAATACTTAATGACGATATTGAGTTAAGACGGTATATTGAACAATTAATTGATAATGAAATAATTAATATTAGTAGAAAAAATATAGAAGCTACTGTTCATGCAGTACTTAATAAAACTATTAATAATAATTCTTATAATAAAACTAAAATAGATGATTTAATAAATAAAGCAATAGATAAGAAAATTAGTTGTATTTTAGGCGCTTATTATTCAACAGATTATTTAACTGAATATGTTAATAAAAAAGTAGAAAAATTAGTTACAGAACAAATGACTAAACTAACTTTAATTATTATTAAAGAATTAAAATCATGAATAAATTAATGAGATGGAAACGACAAGATAATAGTACTGATAATCTATCTAAACTAGTATTAGAACTGTCAGTAGATGGTCTTACTTGGCATCACTATACAAATCCCTTATTTAGTAATTTTCGTGTCTCTGATAGCAATATAACGGGAGCTAGTAAAGGATTCCCTACCGCACAGAATTGTTTAAAACTAGGATTTAAATTTGTGGATATAGAATAATAATTAGCTAAAAATATAATTATTTTTAAATTAAATTAAATGTATAAAGTTGTAGTAAAAGCTAAAGTTACAGGTTCTGAAGAAGTACAAATATTAACTGAATATGGTGATTATTATGACAGTTTTGTAAATATTATAGATGATAGTAATTTACTTAAACGATTAGAAACAGTAGTAGAAGATAATCTAGTTGAATATTTAGATGATAATTTACAACTAAAATTACAAGATAATAGTATTAGTAGTTTTAAATATAAAAATGAATTAATTATTGAAAGTGATTTTGTTGCAACTACACGATTAACTAAACAAGAATTAGAACAATTAAAAAGTAATGTATCTAATCAATATTCTGATGGGTATTACGATGAATGTTATATCGTAAATACATACAATGGATATAAAAATAAAGATTATGTATTAAGTATTGAGTGGGAAACTATTACTATTGAACAAACTAAATTATAAAAGTAATAGATTTTGTTAGTTTATATATTTATGATTAATAGTTTTGATATAGAAATAATTAATTGGTTACTTAATTATGCTAAACAACATAAGATATATAACAAGTTTACGTTAGCTAGTACATTAGTATTTAACAAAAAAAAATATGGAACTAGTACTAATGACTATTACAACATAAACGTATTAGCTAAAAAATATAATTATTGTAATACTCATGCAGAAATTAATACAATATTTAAATCTACTAAATATTTAAATATTAGTAACTTTAAAAATAGTACTTTATATATTTGCGGATATGGTAAGTCAGGTAAATGTAATTTACTTAAATATTGGTAGAATAATATATTTAACTAATGATAAACAATTAACTATTAAGGAAGATTTAAATGAAATATGTATTAGTAGATGAATATAAAGAACTTATACATTATCCATTTAACAGTGAATTAGATATAGATACATTAAAAGATCAATTAACTGTTTTAAATGATATAGCAATTAATGAAATTAGCGGTATTTTTTATTTTAATGATATTAATTTAATTACTATCCAAGGTTGTTATGTAGAAGATTACTATAATATTTATACACTAGAAAATTGGTTTATTGAATATAAAATAAACTAATATTATTATCTCCTTATGAAAAATTACAAATACGTTTATAATGGTATTTCAATTACTGATTTAAAACTGTTATTAAATTCTACGGCTAGTACTACTATATTTTGTAGAGCATTTACGACTCCTAATTTGTTAGTACTATTTTATTCACATAACCAATTATCAAAACATATAAAACAGTATGACTAACTCACGAACTCCCGATCCAACTCCAGTACCAGAACCAGAACCCGAATTTCAGTGGGTTGATTTAACACCTGAGCAGCAAGAGCAGTTAGAAGAACTTGATGATTTTTCAGATGAAGATCCAACAACCCCAGATTTACGAGAACAAAGTTAATACCTAACATATTAAAACAGTATGACTAAACCAAAAACCCCGCAACTATTTCCAGAACCAGACTCTACCCCTGGTTTGCAGTGGGAAGATTTAACACCTAATCAACAAGACGCTTTAATGGTATCTGAACCCGTTTTAAGGTATTTAAAAGAGCATGAAGAAAACGAATCTCCAACAGTTAAAGATTTAAAAGAACAAAAGTAATACCTAATGCGTAGTTTAGCAAAAGTAAGTATTGTAACAGATACTATTACTTTATTTAGATACCCTAAATTACAATTAACAGTAATAAATAATTGGAAAGTATTAACTAATAAGAATCAATATAAAATAGGCGATAAAGTTATTTACATTAGCATTGATAGTGTATTACCTTTAAAGCCTATTTATTCTTCTTTAAAACGGTTTTATACTCTTTTACCTGATAATACTTATGGCTACCATATCAAGCGTATAGAGCTAGCAGGAGTACTTACAGAAGGTCTTATATTGCCTATTGGTATTTACAGTAATTTAGTATTAAATACTGATTTAACTAAAGTACTAAATATAAAACATTTTAATTATTTCAATAGCAATTATAATTATTTACTTACTAATACTAATTACATACAAGATTGTGATTATGATAAATTATTTAATAACAAATATTGTATTACTATAATTCCTAAAGGTGTAGTAATATGTTTAACTAAAAATAATGTAAATACATTTCCATCTTATATACAAAAAATAATAAAAAAAAATTATTTAATAAATGAGTCTTATACATTAAATAGTGATATTAGATTTGAATTAGTAATAGTAAATAATGAACTTATATGTGAAAGTATTTATAACATTACTAATAGTTATTATTATCCACCATTAACAGCTAAAAAGATTAGTAATAAATATGGAATTGAATTTGTAAAAATAGATTGTGAAAATTGTATTATTGATATAACTGAAAATAGATTAATTAGTTCACTTAATAATTATGCAAATGTTTATAATGAAAAAGGATTACTATTCAGAAACTTAATAAATAACAATAATTTTATGGTATTATCTAAACCCCCAGAAGAATTAGCCGAACATGAAGAAGTAGGTACAGAGACTCCCGCATTAGATTATGAAGAATCAGTAGATCCTGATGTAGTTGAAAATCCTGATGTAGAGGCTACTGCAAGTAATGTAGATACAAATTAGTATTATACTTTATGCAAAATACTAAATTTAATTATTATAAAAAAGTTAAATGGCGTGATGTATTTACGCTTAAAGAATATAACAATATAAAAATAGTAAGTTTTTATTCTAAAGAAAGTAGAAAATGTGCGGATACTTTACATAGATTAACTGATAAAGTAGCCATGCGTAGATTAGTTAAAGAATGGAGAAAAGACAATAAAGCTGCCCATGAAATTAAAATATTAAGTGCTAAAGAATATTGTATATGGTAGCTATTAATAAACAATAATATTAGTAATAAGTACTGTTTTAAATTAACGACTAGTACTTAAATTGTACATATAATTATTTATAAGTTATACTATGTAATATAAGATATAAGGAATTAAAATGACAAATTTAATGAAGCCCGTAATTGTAGATGAAATTGAATTTTATGTGTCTAATGATGGAACTGAAGTTGGAGTATCTATTTCAGGATTAGCTAGATTATGTGGAATAACTCAGCAAGCTATAAGTAATGTGTTAAAAGAGGTTGAATCGGATACAACTAAATCAAGGTTAAAAACGCTACAACTGTTACCTGATAAGCTTTTTAGTATACAACCTGCTGAAAATAATGCTAAAGTAATTAATGGAATTGTAGCTACTAGACTAATTAAATATTATGCTTATGAGAGTAAATATTCTAATAAAACTGCTAAATATAGTTTAGATAAATTCTTAGAATTAGGATTTAATAATTGGGTAAAAGCAGTTACAGGATTTGAAAATGTATCTGTTAATAACGATGATTTAATTAGTAAATTATATTTTGAGTTTATTGAATTAAAAGAAGAAACTAAAGAATTAAGAAAATTAAAAGCTAAAACTACAACTAGTTATTTAGGTTTAGATAAGCTTATAACAGATTTAATTAAAGAAGAAGATGATCTATTACCTCCAAATAATACCTCAGTATTAAAACGTAAATATACTTTAACGGAATGGCTAAGAGAAGAAAAAGGAATCTTAGATATATCTCCATCATTTAGAAGTAGATTAGCTATTATGGTTAGTCAAAATTATAAAACATTAAAAAATAATGATCCTGAAAAAGAAAGTAGAAAACATAAAGACGGAAGAATAAATAATGGTGTACAAGTTTATGCTATAGAAGATTTACCTATTTTAGAATGGTCGTTTAATAGAGTATTTCAAAAAATATAATTATCTAATTGAATTAAATATTATGCGTACTAATAGATATTCAGATCATTCAATTACGTTTATGTTTACTAGACATAATGGACAACTAGAAATTACATTATACTTCCCACAAATTAGATTAACCACTAAAGAAATTACTATTAATTTAAATACTTTATTTAGTATATGTATGTATAAAGAATGGAAGTGTTTTAACTTAGTAATATTAGGTTTTGGTATTTCATTAGATCTAGAAATTGAACATAAATATTAGATAATATTAAATAGTAAATTCAACTTTTATTTTGAAACAGAAATAACAAAGAAAAATTCAGTGTTTAGTAATTATGTTTATTTAACAACATAATTAATGTGTAAAAATTATATAGAAATAAAAGTATAAAATATGAAACCTATTGAAAATTTCCGTGATCATCCTTATTTAAAATATGATGATAAAAGAGCAGTATTTATAATTAAATATTCAAGAAGATCAGAAATGTATTTATACACTAAAAAAGAGGTTAAAAGAATACTACCTTTAAAAATAGATTACTCAAATATTGGAGAACCTTATAAAGAAATGGTAAGACTTACATTCTTAAATGAAGAGAAAGAAGATTGGATAGATATTGACTCTGATGATTTACAGGATTTATTAAACCTATTAAAAGTTATTGAAGTAAAGTTATCTATACCTAATACATTACTTCATCTGCTACCTCGTAATATTAAGGATACTGAGCATTAGGATCAGCATTAGGATCACTCATAGCCTCATTAGGATCTTGTTGTCCTTGCATCTGCATTTGTTGCATTCTTATTTGCTCTTGTATAGCAGTGTCTTTATCCTCTTGAGTTAACGGGGGAAGTTTTAGTATATCTTCCATTCTATTCTGAACCCGTTTATCTTGAGGATTAAGTATTCCCATACTTACCGCAGTCATCATATTACCAAATACCTGCATTTCAATTTGAGGGTCTGTTTGAACATCAACAGCAAAATTACCAAAATCTTTATGTTCTTGAAAATTCTCAATTAATATAGGTTTAATTGCTTTTAAAATTAATTGTCTTTGTATTGTTTCAACAATAGTATTAATATTAGAATCTAATAAATTAGTTTGTTTAGTAATAGCAGTTGCAATACCCATATTAGGCATCGCTTGAGGATTGTCTAATAACAATCTAGGTACTCCAAAACTCATTAATATTGCAGAATCATAATATTGTAATGCAGTATTAAATAGTTGACTACCATCATTTACTTGAAAATTAACTAACTCATCATCTTTACCTAATAACAGAAACTTATTAACTGCCAAATTCTGCATTTGTTCAACAACAGCTTGACCAGTATCTACTACTATTTCTCTACCATTTTTAGTTTTAGGATTACCTTGTTCATCAAATAGTTTTACTTTACCTGGATTTAATTTAAACACTGGAATACCTGTTGAATAAGTACCACTACTTACTAAAAGATCTTGTAGAGTTACCATCTTAGATTTAATAAACGGTAATGCTATTGCAGCTAATGGTTTACCAAATGGGTCATCTTCATCAGCATAACTATTAAATACATGAATACATTTCCAATATGGTATAAACTTTTTTTTATTATCCATATATACTACTTCTTCAATCCTACCTAATCTACCTTTAAAACTAATATTATCTCGTTTTAATACATCAACTGATTTAAGTATTAAGCGACGTTTATAATTAACAAATTCTAGTTCAGCAACACTAAATCCATAAGGTAAACAACCCGCTAATTGTGCAATTGTCCTATCCAATGGAGTACTAAGATTATTTAACATATCTCTTACAAAATCTTGTATTTCAGAATTTGCATGATTATATTTATTAAATAAATTAGCAGCACGTAATGACAATATATTTATACATTGTGTCGCAGTATTATCTTTATGTAAATATCTTTTATATTCTTCAATACTGTGTAAAGATAGATTACTTATTTCACTGATTGCAGTATTTTGTAATCTTGATATTGTATTGGCAATCTTTCCTGGTACTAATTTACTCATAAATATTTATTGTATGTTTATTTAATTTTACTTTATCTAATAACAGACATAATGATATTGTAAAGTAAAGTAAGACATTACATATAATTATCTGTTTAAATAACTAATTATGCATAAACAACTATTTAACAATTTAATATTAAAATATAGTATTGAACGGTTAGGTATGCATACTATTTATAAATTATTTGCACAAAAACCAATGTTAATTAATGGACTATTGTATTACAATTTAATTACTAAAGAACAATCATTAGATAAAAAATTAACAGATGAAATTTACAATGATTTTCAACCATATTGGTTAGAAATTAAAAATAAAGTATAAACATAAATAGACACTCATAATACTTATCTAATCACACAATATAAAACATGGAAGATAATTATGTAATTGAACGAATTATTTCAATACTAAACAACGAAAAACAATCATTATTGGTAGGAAATATAAGTAATCCAAAACCAGGTGTATGTAATGTAAACACTGATTATGGAATTAAATCAGCTATTAATATTAATGCAACATATCCAGGTGAAGTATTAGTAGTATGGGATAGAGAAAAAGAACAATATTATTGTTTTACCACTAAACCCAGTAATGTAATAAATAATAGACAAATATCTTATAGAAAATATAGAACTATGAAAAAGAAAGAACAAACAGAGCGTTACGTTATATTAGGAGTTTCTCCAGGTCTTCTTTACACTCAAGGTACTGAAAACCACATTAGTTATTTCGAGAGACTAGATAGAGTAGAACAATCTAATATATTTTATGAAAAAATATTTAGAAAATTAGATCCTAAAATAAAAAATTTATATGTAACTACAGGTGTACCCAAACTTAATAGTCCTTATCTTTGGTTTTTTGATTGGGTAATAGGAGATCATGTTAGATCTGTTCTAAGTACCTCTCCCTATAGAACACCTTTTCTTCAAAATACTCCATATGATTCACATTTAAGATATTTACAAGAACAAGGTATTAATATTATACAAGTAGACGATACAGAATTACATAAAGTAAAAGGAACCTTATGGGTGCAAGGGTTAGATGTTCCTGAACTTGAACAAGAAAACTCAACTTTTACGTCAGAACAAGAAAGAGCAATAAGAAAAATAGCAAAATCTTATGGGGTATTGTTTGAGTGTGGGAGAGGTTCTGTTAATCATTTTCTTTATGGACTTTCTACAACACCTATGCTCCAATTATGTTTAGATACTTTTTATAATCCTTATACTGAACCTAGTCTAGATATAGTAGTAGGAGAACAAATTAGAACGTATGGTTAT
>Ga0222649_1000187_pt1 | contig 23023 bp, 31 predicted proteins | sample AntAcemetagen337_FD_179865 | JGI IMG/M metagenome (GOLD analysis project Ga0222649, IMG submission 179865) | Saline water microbial communities from Ace Lake, Antarctica - #337 | ecosystem: Environmental > Aquatic > Non-marine Saline and Alkaline > Saline | place: Antarctica: Ace Lake... | reverse complement strand
CACAAAAAAGTTTACTAAAAACAAATGGAAATCATATTTTGGTGAAGTTGAGGATTTCTTGATTGAGTACACAAATAAAAATATAGTTCCAAAGTTTGGACCACCGGCAGTCAAAGAAGGTATAGATGCTTTTGATGATGAAATAAATGCTGATGATATAGATATTTAGTATTCAACTTCTATTGTTGCAACAGATTTCGCTCGCTCCCAAGTGAGCGATTTTCTTTTGCTATGTGACTCTTCCAGAAGAAAAGTTTCAATATCAATAACTGCAAATCCTTTCTTTTGATACTTGATCACAACCCACGCAAATGATTTATTCAAATAAAAATAATCAAAAGGCTTGACTCCACGAGAGTCATCCGGCAATTTGTGTAAAATCCCCTTCCCTACTCCACTCTTGCAGGCCAAAAGTGCGTTTCTTTGGTGTTCTTTGACCGCTGAGAAGGGTAGGGGAGTGGTAGTTTGCTTTAACTCAAAAGCTCCGGAGTGCATAGGGTTGGCTTTGATCCACGATCTAAATTCAGTTCCAAAGTTAGCTTCTTTTCTCATAGGTGTTATTTAGGGTTAATTTCTTTTTCATATTAGTTTTTTAGGGTTGGTTGGTAATAGTTTGAATACTAATTTACGCATATCTTGTAAATGTTTTTCTGTGGCTTCTAATTTTCCTACTGTAAATTCCTTTTGTGGATTTACCCCCTCCTTAGCTAGGGCATTTGCGAAAGCAATCATTTGTTGGTCTGTTAAAGATATGGTTGGTTTAGGTGGCACAGCTCCACTGTCTATAATTTCACCTCCCAACATTTCTAGTTTAGAATCAAATCTTTTAGTAAAGATGTAAATATCTTTTTCTAATTTATAACCAACATCTACAATTTTTATTTTCCAATCTTCCATATTAGTTTTTAAGGTTAATCTCTTTGTATTTACTTACAATGTCAGACGCAGATAGCAGTCCTGACTTCTCTTTATAGTCCGTTGTATCTTCTGCTCTCTTGAGAATTTCATCACAAGCCTGTTCTGCTTGTTCTTTAAGTGCCTGTTTTATGAAGTTTTGAATCCACTTCACCTCATCCTCAAAATCAAGTGGCTTGTATGCTTCTTGTATTTCTGCATAAGTAATACCTGCACTTATATATTCTCGAAACTTATCATCAAACTCTTTCATCTTCTGTTCTATAAAAAAGGTTGAAAAGATTTCTTTTTTAATCAAGTCCCGCGTTTTTTCGCTCCACCGAAAGAAGTCTGTGTTGTTTATCTTTTCAAGCACGGCTTCCTCTATCTGTGCCGTATAAATGTCAATTGCCTTTCGTGCATTTTCTTCTGACCCTGCGTGTAATATGTTGCTTATTAGTTCTTCTGGCATATTATTCATATATTTATCTAATTATTTTTCTTCTAATAAAACACTCTTTAATTTACAAGTATCCGACAAATCAATGAAATATCTGTTTCTTGATTTTCTAGCAATCGCTGTTCCTGTCGTTGTCCACCAATCCAGTATGCTTCCGAAAGAATACTGCCCTGTTGATTCATAAATTTTTAATTCTAAATTTGCTTCTGTTGCTATTTTTTTAATGTTTGCAAGTGAAAGAGCTTCTCTTTGTTTGCTTTTTTCTTCTCGCTTTTTACATCTAGCTTCATAATCTTCGATTTCTTTTTTTGAGAAATATTTTTCTGGGTGGTTATTTTTGTCTCTAAAATGTTCCTTTACATCTCTCCAATATTCGCCTAAGTCGCTCATATTTAGTTTTCTTTAATGTTAATTTTTTTGTTTAAGTAAGCGAGGGTCATAACATCTCATAGAGTAGAATGCGTAGTGGATTAAACATTCCTTCAAGTTTTCTAAACTTAAAATACTGAGGTCTATCGTTCATAAATGAGTAGACTGATGAAACTCCTTTTTGATACTCTTCTTTGGTAAAAGGTGCAAACTTATCAATTTCTTGGACAAAGTATTCGTTTCCCATCTGCCACATAATCGTATTTTCTCTAATATCTCTAAATTCAATGTCTTCAGTTTTGCCACCTTTTTGTTGCCAATCTAAGTATTCTTTCCAGATTATTGCACTTCTAGCATCTGAACCAGCTTCAAATATAGGAAAAAATGTCTTTGGGCTGTCTAACATAGACTTTTCAAATTTTAGATATTCTTTAATAATTTTGTTCATATTATTTTTTCTTTATTGTTAATCTCTTTGTTTAGGGAGGCGAGGGCTTCAGTAATTCGTAAAAACATATTTGCTTGTCCACCTGCGAAGATTTGATTTTGTGATAATTTATTTGGTGGTAGTTCAACTGTTGGTGTAATAACTTTCACTTTCTCAATCTTTTCTCTTATCTTCTTCAACATCTCCTGCTCGGCTTGTGCGATTAAGTCGTTGCCGTATTTTAAGTATTCTTCTCCATCAAGGTTTGCTAACCAAGAGTTAAAGAAGTCAGGCATATCATCATCTAGTACGCTTGGATTATCTTCAAAGCATATTTTCTCTAAGTATTCTTCAAATGTTGTTGTTTTCATATTATTTATTTATTATTGTTAATCTCTTTGTCTAGAAGCAAGAGGATTTCACTTGCTACGCCTAACATTGTTTTCTTATTTTCTTCTGGCAAATTGTCAAACTCAACCTTAGTTTTCTCTTGAGTGTCCCATCCAAAAATAAAGGCATACTGCTCATACTTCTCGTGCATAAATCTCGCTAAACTCCATTTATCTCCTAGCTTTTTTAAAATCTCCTGCTCGGATTGTGCGATTGATGTAGATAGCTCCTTACATTTTTCATACCAAAATATTCCAAGTTCTCGGAGTCTCTCATTATCTTCACGAAGTTTTCCATCTAGATCTGATGTTAAGCCAGACCAACCAATATCGGGTAAGTCTTTTCCTAACTCCTCTGCACTTTCGTATTTCCAAGCATTTATTCGTAGATTTTCAACTTCATCAACATATTTTTCTATATCTTTAATTACACCGTCAATACTTGTACAGGTGTTTTCAGGAATTTCTCCAATTTCTTTTTTCCATTCTTCTATTTGCTCTTCTAATCGTCTTTCTGTGTTTGTCATATTAGTTATTTATTGTTAATCTCTTTGTTTAGGGAGAATAGGAGGTCTAGTGCTTCCTTAGCATCTTTTTCAAGAAAGTCTTTGGGTACATCTGGGTGTGTGTATTCTCCATTAAAGCTTTCTGTAGAGTGTTCAAACCCATCTTTGAAACCTTGTATGTACATCTCTTTCTCGGCTTGTGCGATTGAGGTGGAGAGGAAATCCCTTACTTTACCCTCATCTAAAACCATATCGTGTGGGGGATAATCAAGTAAAACAGCCAACCCATTTCGTGTAAATAAAGTCACTGACTTCTCATCAAACTCTTCCAATCGTCTTTCTGTGTAGTTTTTCATATCTATTTAATTAAGTAAACAAGAAAGTGAGCTAGGAAGTACCCAAAAGCAAATCCTAAGAATATGTATGTAAGTGCTACTGCTCTTTTGTCGTTTCGTCTTTGTTTTAGTATGTGTTTTATTTCTGATTCTTTATTAAAGTCTTTCATAATTATTTAATTAGTTGATACTTTTTCGTCTAACTCCTTTAGTTTTCTATTTTTTTCAGCCCAAGCAATTTGTTGGATTTTCAAGTATTTAGCCATAGCAGAGTCTTTGATTTTCCAGTATTCAGCCCAAGCAGGTGCTTCTATTTTCTTATATTCGTCTTTTATTTCTTGTTTTGTTTGCATGTTATTTTATTCGTAAGTTGGTAAATGGTCGACGCAATCGTCTTGGTCGTATTCGTTATTGTTAAGAGTGTTGTCTTCGTACTCGTTTCTTTCTTTTTCTAGTTTTTCTTCTAATGTAATTTTATTTTTCATACTTTTTAAGTATATATAAAATTACTTATGCACGCAAATTTTTATCTACATATATCTTTTCATTAAAATCCTTTTTATTTACCAATGCATCCTCAATCGCAAGATCAATCTGACTCTTTGCAATTAATGTTATATAGAGATTCTTCTTCAATTTATTTGATCTCAAAATTCTTCCAATAGCTTGATCATAGTCAACGAATGAATAAGTTCTCGAAGCAAAAATCATTACCGGACAATCTGGAAGCTCCCAACCTGCCGAGATTTGAGCCTGCACAATCAAAACATACTCGTCTGACTTTTTTAGCATGGCCAACAATTCTCCACGATGATTAGTTTTTCCAGTTAAGGTGTAAACTTTTTTCTTTGCCTTTAAGAGATTTCTTTCAAGGTTATTTATTTGCTGTGTGTATTTTACAAACACGATCATTTTTGGAAACTCTTCTGCATATTCTAAAATCTTCTCAGTCTTATTCTCTGTAAATGTTTTTTCTTTATTATATTCATCACCAGCAAGAATTCCATTTTCCACTTGATTGATTTTTCCAATGGCCACAATCGGATCTGGATATTCTATTTTGACATCTTTGATTGCTGTGACTTGTTCCTTTGTTAGATCAATGAAAACATTTTTATAAGTTTGCTCCGGAACATCAAAATAATCTTCGAGCCTTCCAACAAATCCAATTTTTCTAACAAGCTTGCCGAGCCGTTCTTTTGTTTCTTTATCTGATTTTGCTGTAAAAACTTCTCTTCCAATCATTGGCAGTTTCACATAAAAAATACTTCTGAATTTATAGAAGCTATCAATGTTTGCAGACCACTGTCCTAAAATCACACCTGCTCCCCAAACAGTCATCGGACTTTTTACAATGGTCGCTGTTACTAAATAAATTCTTTCTGGATTATGTTTTGTTATATATTCTTTCAGTGCATAAAAAAGCTGACTCGCCTTTGGTCGTGGCATTTTGTTTTTGTAGTGAATTGATGGAGTGACTCCTAAGCATGTGTGAGCTTCATCGTTTATAATTGTGTCAAATTTTCCAAGAGTTAAATAATCTCTTCTGAAAGCTTCTTTTCCAATTACTGTTAGATCAATCTCAATTCCCATTTCTTTGGCTTCACGCTCCCAGTTCTGATCTTCTTTTTGAGTCTTCGGACAAATCACAAGTGTCTTTCCTTTTGCCATTGCAAGAGCTGTCCTTGTTTTTCCAGATCCTGTGCCGAGCCACAACCCAGTTTTTTTTACATCTTGATCAACTATTTCTTTTTGATGCTTATATAACATTAATATTTTTCATCTTTAAATGAAGTGATAAATTTCACCATCTCTTCAATTGGTATATTTATAAAGTCTTCTCTTTTTGCTCTTTTTTCAAAAACTTTATCAAAACCATATTCATCAACCCATCCAACATATAATGTTTCAGATTCATTTTCTTTTATGATCTCAAAATAAACTCCACCATGTTGATAGAGAGCTATATTTTGAACATCTTCAAATGTGTCCATAACAACTCCTTCTTTATCGTTCCAAATTTTTTTCATATTAATTTAATGCAAGTGAAGCACAAAAACAAAGTATAATAAATATTATTGAGTACGCAACAAATGATTTAATGACTTTTTTTAATTTCATAAATTATTTGTTGTGTATCAAAACTGCTCATCACCGGAGCATAAATTAAAATTATTTCATCTTCAGAAATTTCTTGATCTATAAATATTTTTATTTGTTCTTTATACTGCAAATTTATCACAATGTAATTATATCGTTTGCGTGCTAAAAATCAATTTAAAGTTATCCACATTTGCGTTAAAAGTTTTGCGTGCTAAAATTTTAGACATGCATTTAAATAAAAATCATTCTGACTGGCTAGAAAAGCAAAAAATAACTCAAGAAGTTTTAAAAGATTTTCAAATCCACACAAATGATTTTGGATTAATTACCTTTCCTGTCGTTGATAGTGAAGGTAATTTTATTTTTAATAAATATAGAAGAAGCCCAGAAATCATTAGTGGCCCAAAATATTCTTATGATCGTGGAGGGTTTGTTAATTTGTATGGATATTTCCAAGCAAAAAATTCTTCGACAGTGTTGTTCGTTGAGGGTGAAAAAGATTGTCTTGTTTGTTGGAGTCATAATATTCCGGCAGTCACCTCAACTGGTGGAGCAATGTCTTTTAAAGAAGAGTGGGTAGAGATGCTAAAGGACAAAGAAATTATTCTTTGCTTTGATAATGACAAAGCCGGAGGTGAAGGGATGGCAAAGACAGCTAAAATGTTTGGCCTTGATAAAGTAAAACTACTGTTTCTTCCAACTCGTTCTGGTGTTAAAGACATTTCAGACTATGTGCTTAATGGTGGAAATCTTCATGATCTTGTTCGGACAGCAAAAAATGTCCTTGATGTTCGTGAGGATATGTCCAATAGAAGAAGCCTTTGGAAGGATTGTTTCTTTCATGAAGCGTGGTTAAAAGAAGATGAGAAAATGCAATACACTCCTTCAACAAAAAAGGTTGCTGACAGTCTTGTTGCAAAAGCGAAGCAATTTCCAATTCCAGAATTAATTGAATTTAATCGTGCCAAAAAAGCGTGCTGTCCTTTCCATAAAGAAAAGACTCCTTCTCTTTATTATAATCAAGAAACCAACACTGCATATTGTTTCGGTGGATGCGGTAGGCCATACGATGCAATTGATATTTATAGAAAGCTTAATAAGGATGCTTCTTTTAAAGAGGCCATAAGAAAATTATCATGAGAAAAAATAGCTACAAAACTTGTTTGATTGATGAAGCTGTTTTTCTAATAATGTCTGGATTTAAAAATACAAGTGTGGAATCTTTGGAAAGACTTTCTGCTGTCTGGACCTTTCAAGAAACTCCACGACTTAAAAAAACTGTGGAAATGTTTTGGCAATCAAATGTTAAAGTAGATCTTCACCGATGGTTATCAGTAAGATCACAATTAAAATACGAACAATGCAGAAGTAGTTCTCTCCCAAAGAAAAAACCTTACATAAAAAAGACTAATCTTTCTGTTTACTCAGAGCTGTCTGCTTTGTGTCATGAGAATAGATATTATTATAAAGACAGTGCAGGTTCTATGGCCACAGCTTTGTTAGGAAGGTTTGTGACAAAAGACTCTGTTCATTATAAGAGATTCATTGAGGGTAATTTCTTTAAAAATAAAAATAATTAAAATGAAAATGAAATTAATCGACCTTAAAAAAGAAATCCAGAAATACCAATACTTTGAAGACACTTCAATTATTGACTTAACCCTTGCGACACTTATCGCAACGAGGCTCGATCTAGGTGATCCTATTTGGCTTGTAATAATTGGAGCATCTTCTGGTGGTAAGTCACAAATTCTTAGGCCTATGGCATTGACTGATGAAAAGTTTATTCATCGAATTGATGATCTGACTGAGAATACTTTTTTATCTGCAAAAGCTGGTGATAAAAATAACTCACTACTTCACAGAATTGGATCACGAGGAATTATTGCAATATCTGATTTAACTGTTTTGTTCAGTAAGAACGCTGAAAGTAAGAACGCTATACTTTCACAATTTCGTATGATTTACGATGGAGAAATGACAAAGACTTCTGGAAATGACAATAAGTCTAATACTTGGAAAGGGAAGCTCGGAGTTATTGCCGGAGGTACTCCAACTATCTATGATCATTTTGAAGAAGTGGCGGACATGGGACAGCGATTTGTTTATTTTAGAATGAAAGACTTCGATCCTAGAAAAGCAACAGAGATTGCTCTAAACAGAAAATTTTATGGAAAGGAACTTGATGAAAAGCTTTCAAATCTTTATGGAGAATACATGAAAGATGTTGGATTAAGTTGTGAAGGTCATGAGTTTAAGCTTGATAAAAAAACAAAGCAACGAATAGTAGAGGTTGCTTTTCTTGCTGAAAGAATACGAACTGTTGCCAAAAAAGATTGGAAGAATGAAGTAATTATAAAAATACCAGTTCCGGCCATGCCTATGCGTATTGCTCTACAATTATCTAATATTGCAATGGGACTTATGGCCATTAAAAAATACGAAACTGGTGATCCAGAACTTCATGAAGAATATTTAAATATTATTGATTGGTGTGCATATTCTTTGGCCAATGAAGAGAAGAGAGCGTGTCTTGATGTCTTGGCTAAACATGATTTTGGTATCAATGTCCGGACCACTGTCATTGCTGACAAAGTTGGACTTGATACTAATGTGGTCCGGAACATCCTTCAGAACCTTAGTGCAGTTGGTATATTGGAAAGAAATGGTGATGTGAATAATGGACTGTTGTGGACCTTGCGAGAAAAATCTGATTGGGAAGTGCTTAGAAGAATATCAAATATAAAAACAAGTGAGAACTTGATTAATCGTGAGTCAACTGAAGAAGAAGGCGTGGAAGGATCTGAAGACGCTGAAGCTTGGGGAGCAAATTGGGAAGGACTAATAAAATAATGAGAAAAAATTCTGGCTACAAAAAATATCAAATTAAAAAATTAGTTGCTTACTTACACTGTCCAATGAAATGCTGTCTGTGCCAAAAAAACATTCAGAGAAATGAGTTTTACTTTGGAAGAAGAGATAAGAGTGCTCACATGAGTTGCGTAATTGAAAGAAATATTGATATAATGTAATGGACAGCTTACGCTGTTGCCTAAGAAAATTTCATATTTTTTTATTGAATAAAACCTCATGGGCATCGATCCTCATGAGGTTTTATTTTGTCTTTCCAAAAGATGCAGGCTTGCAATCATTACAGATTGGCAAGAAATTGTCACTGTTAAAAATCTTTGTGTCTTTGATTAATTCTTTCACATCTTTATAATCCTTCATTTCAATATATTTAACTATTGGAAAATTGCATCTTACGAGTAAAGGATATTTTTTGTATATTGCTTTTTCTCTTGGATCAAATTTTTCTTCGCAACAAAAGCATGTGTAATTATGTTTTATCAAAACACTTTCTTTTAACATTTCGTACTTTAAAACTTTTGTAAGTTTCTTGTATAAAACTAATGGCAGAATATTTTTAGGCTTAGGTGTGACTTCTTTTATTTCTTGGTCTTCTGATTCTAGGTGTTTATATTCTTCGTAGATTTCTTTCAGCCGTTTGTATTTATACGCTCCGATACATGTAGCGATCTCTTGGGAAACAGCTTCCGGAAGGAGGTCCGCAAGTCGCCAATCACGAAGGGTGTCTATTATTTGATTGTCATTTTTTAGTTTCATTTAGGAGTTTGGGTATTCTATACTGCAGTTACAATTGCCCCCTATGCATAGGGGGAGCTGTACCACTGTGGTAGTTAACCCATTTTAGCTAGTTATTTGCTTTTTGGCAATAGGGAAGTAGTGTTAAAAAATAAGTTTTTGCACATGTCAAATTTGACTTGTTTTTGTTTGTGGTATGATATAGGGATGACTATAACTATTAAAAAAAAGGGAGGAAGACCAACGAAGTACAACGAGAACCGATGTGGAGAAGTTAAAAGTTATTTAAAAGAGTGTGAAGTTAAAATTGGAGAGTTCCACAAAACTCGTGGTATTAAAAGCGATACTTTTGAAAGGTATGCTCTTGGATGGCTTCCAACTTACGAAGGACTTGCAATATTAATGAATGTAAATGTTGACACTTTGATCGAGTGGGGAAAGATTTATCCTAAGTTTTCCGATTCTTTGAAGAAATTATTGCACATACAAAAGCAAACGATCATACAATTTAGTATGTTAGGCCTTTATAATCCAACAATCGCTAAACTGATGTTATCGGCAAATCATGGCATGCATGAAAAATCTGAAACAGATGTGACTTCTAATGGTGAAAAGATTACAGGATTTAATTATCAAACTCCAAATGATTCCAACAATATCTCCGACAAGTAAACAGCATCGAGCTTATTTATATTTACAAGACACAACAACAAAATATTTGCTTTTTGGTGGTGGTGCTGGTGGTGGGAAGAGTTGGTTAGGTTGTGAATGGCTGATCACCAACTGTTATTTTTACGAAGGATCTAAATGGTTTATAGCTCGTAAAGAGTTAAAACGATTAATGACAACATCATTTCAGACCTTTAAGAAGGTGTGTAAGTATCATAATATTCCGGAAACAGACTGGAAGCTTAATGGACAATATAATTATATTGAATTCATTAATGGATCAAGGATAGATTTGCTCGATGTGAATGAAGTTCCTTCTGATCCAGATTTTGAAAGATTTGGTTCAACTGAATACACTGGTGGATGGATTGAAGAAGCTGGAGAAGTTTCCTTCAAAGCTTTTGATGTTTTAAAATCTCGTATAGGCCGACACATGAATAAGGAATACAACTTGAAGTCAAAGCTTCTTTTAACTTGTAACCCTAATAAAGGATGGTTATATCGTGTTTTTTATAAGCCGGCCAAAGAGAAAAGACTTCCGGACAATTATAGATTTTTACAATCATTGTATTCAGACAATCCTCACACGGCTGATGAGTATGGAGAAAACCTTGATGAGATTTCAGATGTAAAAACAAGGAAGAGATTGAAGCTCGGTGATTGGGAATACGATGATGACTTGATGAATATTTTCAATTACGATGCACTGAATGATGTCTTCATTAATACAATTGATAAAACAGATAAAAAATGTTTGGTAGTTGATGTTGCGGATGATGGTGCAGACAAAACTGTATTTTCTTTTTGGAATGGACTCGTTGAATATAAAAGAATTTCTTTTGAGGGTTTAACAAATGATAATATTGTTGATAAGATTAGAGAATATGCAAGCCAAGACAAAATTCCTTTTTCAAGAATTATAGTTGATGCAATCGGTGTCGGCACAGGAGTTGCAAAAAGTAAATTTTTGAATGGCATCATTGGTTACAAATCTTCTTTTGCTCCAATTAAAACAGATAACAATATTGTTCAATTACCAAACGCCGGAAATCTTTCTCATGTTCCAAAATATACAAGTGATTATAAAAATTTAAGATCTCAGTGTATATTTAAGTTAGGTGAAATGATTAATCAGCACATGATTGCTTCTGAAGTTGATGAGTGGCAAAAAGATCTAGTCATTGAAGAATTATCTCAATATAAAGATGTGACAATTCCAGAACAAAAAAGGACAGCGACAGCAAAAGGATATGTTAAAGAAGCTTTGGGTAGAAGCCCAGATGATTCAGATACATGGATTATGAGAATGTACTTTGAGATTAGGTCTGAGATGTCAACAATTGATTCACAAGAAGTTGTTGAAGCTCAAAACAGACAAAGAAATTCTTTTACTAGAAACAAAAATTTATCTTCATTAAATTCTGCAAGATAATTTATTAATTAATTAAAAGTTTATGGCAACAAAAGAAATTGGTTCATTGATTAGACAGCTAGAAAATGATTACCAAAATGCAGGGGAAACAACTTTGTCGAAGTATGTTCAATTTGATTTAAGGGAAAACTTAGACAAGATTGATGCTTACGCAAATTCAAAGCACATTTCTGGACCAGTCGACTCAATGGGAAGAGATAAACCTTTTTTCAATATTGGAACAAGTGCAGTAAATGTTGTATATCGTGCAACAGATATTGATAGAAGAAATATTTTAATTAAACCGACAAAACTAAAGGACACAACAAGAGCTTTTATTGCAACAATGAAGGTTCAAGAATGGATGAGAAAATCTTACTTTGGAACTTTTCTTAATAAGTGGGGAAGAACATTGGCAAAATATGGTTCAGCAGTAACAAAATTTGTTGAGAAGGATGGAGAGCTTCATGCTGTTGTGGTTAATTGGCACAAAGTAATTATTGATCCAATTGATTTTTACAGCAATCCGGTTATTGAAATATTAGAATACACACCGGCACAACTTAGAAAAAATAAATCATACGATCAAGGGATGGTGGCATCTTTAATCTCTGCTGTTCAATCAAGAGAAACTGCTGATGGTCAAAATAAAGATAATCGTGCAGGCTATATCAGACTTTATGAAATTCATGGTGAATTGTCTAAATCTTTGCTTACAGAAAAAGAGGCTGATGAGGATATATATGTTCAGCAAATGCAAGTGGTTTCTTTTGTAATGGGTGAAAAAGAAAATGATTTTGATGACTTTGTTTTGGTTAAAGGTAAAGAAGAAAGCCCTTATTTACTACACTCATTAATTGAAGAAGACAACAGATCAACAGGAATTGGAGCAATTGAATATTTGTTTGAATCTCAATGGATGGAAAACCACTCAATGAAAGCTATTAAGGATCAGTTGGATCTTGCTTCCAAGCTTATATTCCAGACAGCCGATGACACTTATGTTGGACAAAATGCTTTGCTGGCCATTGAGCAAGGTGACATTCTTGTTCACAGAGAAAATATGCCACTTACTCAAATCAATAATGGATCACACGACATCACACAGTTTCAAAACTTTGGTACATCGTGGAAACAATTAGGAAATGAAATCGTTGGTATATCTGAAGCGATGTTAGGACAAACTCCAAAATCTGGAACAGCGTGGCGACAAACTGAAGCTGTTCTCGCAGAGTCACATGACTTGTTTGAGCTTATGACTGAAAACAAAGGACTAGGCATTGAAGAGATGTTCAGAAAATATGTTCTTAAATTCGTAAGAAAACAATTGTCAAACAGAAAAGAAATAATGGGAGTTTTGACTGATAGTCAAATTAAGCAAATTGATGTTTCTTACATAAATTCAGAAACAGAAAAGAGAATTAAAAAAGAAGTGATTGATTCTTTGGTGAAAGGTGAGTTGCCGGTATCAATGGATGTTCAGTCAACTCAAGAAAGTATTCAAGAAGAATTAAGCAAAATGGGAAACACTCGTTCTTTTATTCCTTCAGAAGATGTGACTGAAAAACAATGGAAAGAATATTTCGAGGATATGGAGTGGGATCTTGAAGTGGATGTAACAGGAGAGCAAACAAACACAGGAACATATTTGACAACTCTGACAACAGTTCTTCAGACTATTGCAACAAATCCACTAGTATTATCTGATCCAAATGCTAAAATGATATTCAGTAAAATCTTAACAATGACTGGTGCAGTGTCGCCTTTAGAATTAACTGGCACACAAACACCTCCTCCACAAACTCCAGAGGTTACACAACCTCAAGTTAGTGCGTAGGAATTAATATTAAATTAAATAAAATGGCTGAAAAAGAAAATGTCGTACAAAAAAAACCACAGCAAAGAATGAGATATGATGATGTTGAATTAGAAATGATTAGATCTCTTTTCACTGAGAATGATGACTTGTTGATTGTTTTAAGAAAAGTTTTCTTGAAAGCTCCACTGTCAAAAAAAGATAAAGAAAATTTGAAAGTAATTTCAAACAACCCTAAAAATATAAAACTTTTAAGAAAAACTTATTTTCCGGAGATTGATTTAGATGCTCCTTTTGGACAGCTAATTGATTTGTGGTTATCAGTTGATAAAGGCGAAAGAGGTGTTGAAGAGTCTGTTCTAGCATTAAAAGTTAGAGAGTCTTTAATGAAGGAAATCTTTGCCGGTATAGAAAGATTAAAAAACCCAGATGTAATAGTTGGCAATAAGATTGTAGATTACAAACCAAATTTTGAGAATGATGATGATTCTGTCTATATTGATTTTGTAGTTCGCAACGCTTTGATTACTCACAGTGAATTTCAAATAACACAATTGAAAGCATTATCTATGACTAAGAATTTATCTGCTGACGATATTTCAAAGAGAATGAAGCAAGACAAAACAAATTAACTTGTTGCATTTGAAATACATGTGGTATAATTATTTTATAAATATAGACGACAAAATGTCTTAAAAAGGCGTAAGCCCTCCTTGAAAAGAGAATGACTAACATGACTAAACATGAAAAAAGAATTAAACGAACAAGACGAGAACATTGAAAATTATGAAGGAGTTAAGGATCAAGATGATATTGATTTTGAAATAGATTTAGAAGGTGATGACGAAGATTTAGATGCAAACGCATCCGATGATGATAAAGACAAAAAGATTAGAACTCTTTTGGCTCAAAAGAAACATTGGAAAACTAAAGCTTCAATTAAAGCGGAAGAAAAAAAATCAGAAAACAAATCAACTGAAAAAAAAGGTTCTGATTTATCAACAGATGATTTGTATTCTTTAATGCAATCACAAGTTAATAGAGAAGATATTCCAGAAGTTAAAACTTTTGCGAGTGTTAAAGGGATCACAATAGCTGAAGCACTTGAAGATGATTTATTGAAATCAATTCTCGCCGATAAAGTAGAAAGAAGGAATGTTGCAAATGCCACAAATACTGGCAAGACATCAACAAAAAGTTTTGCAAAAACAGATTCAGAATTACTTGCAGATTCTAAAAAAGGAATGTTGCCGGATTCTGATGAAGACTTATCAAGACTTATCCAACTTCGACAACGAAGTATCTAAGAAGTTAAATAAAATGGTGAGTTTATAATTTAACTCATACCCTAATGGCCAATACAATTAGTTCACGAACATACCGTGACAAATACAAGCTAGCTACACTGGAACAATCTTTGAGAAATCGACTTGTTTCAGAAAAAATTTGTTCTGTTGATCGTACAGACAGCAAACGAATTCAATCACCATACGGATCACAACCAGTAGCAACTGTTCAAGCTATTACTGGAACTTACTCAATCTCTGATTACACTACAACTGATGACACTTTGACTGTAACTGACGAAGTTATTGTTGCAGAACACATCTTTGATTTTGAAGACATTCTTACTAACTTTGATATATTTGCATCTAGAGTAGATGAAACTATTTATCAAGTTGCAACTAAGATTGATAGATTTGTTCTTAACAACCTTACAGAAGATGCAACAGGAGCTTACACAACTCCTGCCGGCGGATTTACAACAGTTGCAAATGTTAACCCAATCATGGCCAACCTTATCTCAAAAGTTGCCGGATTTGCTGATGTTTACAAAGGACTTTTCCTTGTAATTGAAAACACTGATGTTGTTGGTTTCGTACAAGCACAAGCTACAAACGGATTTAATTTCGCAGATTCAGCACTTAAAAACGGATTCATGGATTCTTACATGGGTGTTGATATTTATGTTGTTAGATCTGGAACTTTCGCAGATGAAACACTAGGAACAACTACTTACACAAATGCTGGACACAGAGTGTTCGGAGTGAAAGGAGTTGCTACTTACGCTTCACCACGAGGAGTTAGATTTGAAGAAAAAGAAGTATCAGGAAAAACTGGTAGAGAAGTTGTAACTTATGGTTACATCGGATTCAAATTATGGGCCCCAAAATTATCACTTGTTGTTGATATTACACTAGGAGCTTAATTACTCATCGCCTTGTTGGCGGTGTGTAGGTTGTGCTGACAGTTTTATTCACCTATTTCTGCGACATGACTTACACACCGCTAGCAAGTAACTAAATTAAAAAAATGGCAAAGACTAAAAAACAAAAAGAAGCAGTAACTGAAACACCAGTTGTGGAAACACCAGTTGTGGAAACACCAGTTGTTAAAGTTCCTACTTTTTTTACTCAGTACACAAAGGCAGAATATTCTGAATTGTTAGAAAAATACAAAGAACAAAACCCTGCAAAATATGAGCTTAAAAAAGCTGAATTGTTGGAAAAACTAAGTAATTTAGAATAGTAGCGACTCACCTTTTAATTAAGGTGGACAGGTCGTGAAGATTCATAATCTGTCCTTGTTAATTAACAAACAAAAACATGAGCTTAAAATTCTCTGACACAACAAATAAAAATGGAATAGTTCAAAACATTGAAGATGAATGTGGATTTAATGATGGTGATATTTCTGGCGACACAACTCTTTTGGCTAAAATGACTGCCAATGTTAATAATGCACTAGATGAAATCTTTGCATTAATATTTAGCACTGGTGGCACATGGCAATTTGATGACATCAACCATCCAAAATATCCTATTATTACAACCAATTTAGTTTCTGGTCAGAGAGATTATGCGTTCACAACAGATGAGCAAGGAAATGTTATTTTAGATATTTATAAAGTGATGATTGATATTGGAGATGGAACTTTTAAAGAACTTACTCCGGTAGATCAGCAATCACCTCATGACTTATACAATAATAATATTGAAGGATTTGTAGATGGATTAAATAGAACAGGAGTTCCGGAAAGATACGATAAAACATCAAATGGAATATTTTTGGATTTAATTCCAAATTATGAAGCGGTAGGTGGATTAAAAGTTTTCATCAATAGAGAAGCCTCATACTTCACTGTTGCGGACACAACAAAAAAAGCTGGATTTTCTGGCTTATTTCACTATTTACTGGTATTGATCACTGCGTATAAATACGCAAGGATTCATTCCTTACCACAAATAGATCGCATAAAAAACGATTTATTGGAAATGAAAAATGCATTGGTAAAGCATTATGGAAAAAGAGAAAGAGATATTAAAAGACGCCTTTCACCAAAAATGGAAAGCAATAAATAATTAAACATAACATGGCATCATTTAACAAAATAAATTCATTTGTAGAAGCGGTAGCAGAAAAAGTTCACAACTTAGGTGCGGACACTCTTACAATTGCACTTACAAACACAGCACACACATCAACTTGGACACAATTATCACAATTGACTCAAATTGCTTACACAAACTTGTCTGCGAGAGTTCTTACAAGAACATCTTCAGCACAAATTTCTGGAACATACAGATTAATTCTTGCGGATCTAATTTTGACTTCTACTGGTGGAACAACTGGACCTTTTAGATATGTATATATCTTTAATGACACAGCCACAAATGATGAATTGATTGGTTATTACGATTACGGATCAGCATTGACTCTTCAAGATGGTGATACATTCACAATTGACTTTGATGGAGTAAACGGAGTGTTGTCAATTGCATAAGTTAATTAAAAAAACTTATGTCATCATTACTAACAAACTTAGTATCTTACTGGAAACTAGACGAGGCATCTGGAAACGCTGTTGATAGTGCAGGTTCTAATAATGGTACAAATGTAGGAACAGCAACCTTTACAGCAGGAAAAATAAACAATGCTCTGACACTTAATGGTTCTAATCAATGTCAAACTGTAGGGACATCTTTGCTTTCTGCATATACAGCAGTTTCAGTAGCTTGTTGGATAAAGTTAGATGTTCTCGGAGCATATCAATTCATGATAGGTAAGACAGACAACACTACTTTTAATCAATTATTTAGAGTAACTAACGGCAATAAATTACAGGCTACGGTGGCGACTACTACTGAAGCGTACATAACTGGTGGAACAAGTCTTTCCACAGGTGTTTGGTATTTTGCTGTATATACTTGGGATGGTACTAATATAAAACTGTATTTAAATGGTGTAAGTGATGCAACTGCAGTAGCAAAAACTGGAACGATGAAAACATCTTCGCACTTAGTCTCAATAGGTCGCTCAAGTGTGGTTTCAGCTTCCTACTTTGACGGACAAATAGACGAAGTAGGTATCTGGAACAAAGCACTTACATCAGCAGAAGTTACCACTTTATACAACGGAGGTGCAGGATTATCACATCCTTTTAGTGTAAATTATCCAATGATCGCTTCAATTGGGACCTTTGTTTTGACTGGTGTTGCAAATCTCTTAAAAATAGGTAGAAACATGATTGCTTCAATTGGGACCTTTGTTTTGACTGGTGTTGCAAATCTCTTAAAAATAGGTAGAAACATGATTGCTTCAGTTGGGACATTTGTTTTGACTGGAATAAATGCAACCCTAATTCAAGGCAAGGGAATGATTGCTTCAGTTGGGACATTTGTTTTGACTGGTGTTGATAATATTTTCAGAATTGCTTTGACAATAATCGCAAGCTCCGGAACATTTGTTTTGACAGGATTTGCTTCTGCATTGAGAAATGGTTTTGGATTACTTGCATCACTTGGAACATTTACACTTACAGGAGTAGAGATTGTCTTCCGGTCCGGTGGTTTACTGATCGCTTCAGTTGGGACATTTGTTTTGACTGGAATAGATGTAACCCTATTAAGAGGAAAAATACTTATAGCAGATACAGGTGCTTTCATCCTTACAGGAATTAGTGTCTTGTTTTCAAAAGGTCAAAATCTGATCGCAGAGGTGGCAACATTTGTTTTGACTGGTGTTAATGCAATTTTGGTAAAAGGTTTTGGGATCATTGCATCAGTTGGAACATTCACACTAACAGGAATTGATAATTTGTTTCGTGTGGCACTAAGTATAAAAGCGACAACTGCAACTTTTGTTGTTACAATGATAAATGTAATAGTCAAAACAACAGGGTGGAGGTTGCCTTTTGACAAAAATAACTCATCCGCAACAAATACTGATAAAAATACAGAGAGCTGGATTAATAGAAGTAAAAATCTCTAATATGGCAATGACAGTTGAAGAAAAAAGAAAATTTGATCAGATGGAAAGAGATATTCAGTCTTTGTTAATTTTTATGAAAAATAAAAAACAACAGCAAATCACTTTTCCATTAGATGAGTCTTCAAGAAGAATTATTATAAAAGTAATCACTCCTTAATATGTTTGTAATACCAAATCAAGAAACAAAAACACATCTTCAAGATAATAAATCTGATTTTTCTGGTACTATTTTAAGATCAAGAAATATTAATTTAGATAAAGAAGGATATATAAAATTGTCTGAGCCTTCTTTTGCTGTAATGACAACAGAAGATGATGCATCGCTTGATAGTGCCGATGCTATGTTGGCTTCTGCCTCACAAGTTTATATAAACTCTGATGAAGTTTTTCGTGGAACTTTGGATTTGGACATTTTTCAAAATATCTCTTCTCACACAAATTCACCATCTCCTTCACTTGATGATGATGTTGTTTATTTTAATGGAACAGAAGTTGTTTCTGATGGAGCAAGTATATTTTATCGTTCAGCATCTACTACATGGACAACAGTATCAACTTCTATGTCGGTGACAGCTCCTTTTGTTATGACAGCTTGGGAGTCTGAAGCTTCGTTAGTTGTGGCTCGTGGAAATATTGTTAAATTTATTAGTACAGCGTGGGCAGTAAGTGGAACAATTCTAACTCTTCCTTCAAGTTATTATGTCACTTCCCTTTCAACTGTTGGAAACACACTTTACATTGCAACAAGAAATTTGTCTGGAGGTGAAGCAAAATTATTTACAGTTTCAACAATTCAAGTAGGTATTGAGTTCGCTTTCGGCGTAGGAACATTTGAAATTTTCACAATGAAGCCTTTTAAATCTTCAGTTATATGTTTGACATCTTTAGGGCAACTTCTTTATTTTAATGGAGGTGGTTTTGATTCTTTGGCACAGTTGCCGGTATACAATTCTGATATTGAATGGGCCGACAAACAAAACTCGGCTTCAAGAGCCACAAACAGATCAATGGTCACAGATGGTGACTTGGTTTATATGAATATCTCAAGCTTAACTGAGAATGGTATTTTAAGAATTCTTCCAAATTTCCTTTCTGGAATATGGTGCTTTGATTTTACAAACAATTCTCTTTACCACAGATATGCTCCGAGTGCTTCAAAAGTTAGAAATATTTCTGGTTCAAATGTAACAGTTGATACTTCTTTAAATAACTTCACGCTTACTTCTGGTAACTTAAATAATTACTCAACCGGAATGTATGTTTTGTTTGATAGAGCCACTCCAGTAATTGACGAACTGAAAGAGTCAACTGTTTATTACTTTATAAAAATAAGCTCAACTGTATTTAAATTGGCCACAACTTATGCAAATGCAATCGCAGGGACAGCAATTGATATTTCTGGAGCTGGAGCAGTCGGACAAAGTTGGTTCGTGTTTGCTTCTTCTGATTTCGGTTGGGGTGCTTATGACAATAATATGTCTATGGCTGTATTAAATAATGTTTTATTTGACAGCACGAGATCTGGAAGAATTTGCATGACAGCAGATCTTTATTCAAAACAAAATTCTGCGACTGATTTGACTGTAATTAATGGTGTTTCTCCTTTCCTTCCTAATCGTGGATATTTTGTTATGCCTAAATTATCTTCTCCGAGAATTATTGATGAATATTCAAATATTTATGTGAAGTTCAAGCCTTTAAAAGTAGAAGATAAAATCATAATTAAATATAAAGAAATTGATAAAGTGGGATTGCCTTTTAGTTCTATAACAGGAAATATTACAAGTTCGTGGAATGGTGTTTGGACAAGTACAACTGTTTTCACAACTGTCGTTGATATGTCTTTGGCTTCTGTTGGTGATGAGGTTGAAATTATTGCTGGCGTAGGTTCTGGACACATGTCAACAATATCCACAATTAGTTTAAGTACAGGAACTTATACTGTCACACTAGAAGAAGCTTTTCCTTTTGCTGTTTCTGGTGATGTCATTCGTTTCAATGTTGATAATTACAAAGAATTGGCAGTGATCACATCAACAACACCAAATGCAAATAAAAATTATTTTTCAAAACCTATTGGATCTAAATCAAAGTTTTTGGAAATAAAAGTTGAAATGAGAGGTATAGATGTGACGATAGAAGAGATAACATTAACAAACAAAAAACACATTGACGCAATCTAATGTGGTATATGTGGTATAATAATTGACAATTATGGCAAAAAACTTTTTACAAAATATATTCGGAAGTGAAGCAAAAAGCTCACAAATAAATGAAATAAACAAATTTCAAAACACTTTAAATTCTAGCCCAAAATTTGGAGCTAATATTACAAAACTTGATGGAACAGATGGTTTTGTTTCTCCAAAAACAATTACAAGAGCTTCAAACACAATGACTCCCATCCCTGCCGATTCTCTGAATAAGGAAACATCTAATGTAAATCAAGTTCAAAATGTTGTTAGAGAAAATACTATGCCAGTGGCAAATGCCGGCTTTAATGCTTCAGCAATGGCCACTTCACAAGAAAACAAGCCTATGCCAGTAGCAACAACTCCGGTTGTAAAAGAAAAAACAATGAAGGACCAGATTCAAGAAGCTCTTCTTGGCTCTTTAAATAAAGACAATACAGCAGAAAAAGCTCAACTTAGAAAAGATGCAAATGTTGAAGAAAAAGGAAGAATATCAAATCAATTGTTAAATCAAATGAGATCTATTCGTGTGGGTTATGAAGAAAAAAAAGGTGAGTTAAAAAATTCAAATAAAGAAGGTCGTTCAATGGGTTCTATTAATAATGAAATTAATAAACTTACGGAAGACACAAACAGAAATCTTGCATATAAATCAATTGAATATGATGTAGCAAATAATGATTTTATTTCAGCAGAAAAGACTGTGACTGATAGAATTCAAGACATGAAAGATGAGGATGCTCGACAAGTAAGTCTTTATAAAACACTTTACGATTTTGTTCAAAATGACATGACTGAGAGTGAAAAAATGCAAGCTCAACAATCTTTTGAAGAAAAACAATCTGAAAAATCTTTTATAAGACAAAAAGAGTTGGCAAGATATTCTTCTGTATTAAGAAGAGAGGAGGATAGCCTTTCTTTTGCTCTTAAAAACGCTGTAACAGCTCAAGAAGCGGAAGATGCAAGTAAGGCAATTCTTCCAGTGTTGAAAGACAAAATTGGACAAATTTCTGGACTTTCAGCATCTATCGGATCAGCAAATGCTGTTGGACCAAACGCTTTAGCACGATTTAATCTATTTAATAAATTTACTGGATCAAAGGGTGATTTCGTTGCCGGAGTAGAGCAATTAGTTTCACGAGAAACATTGGACACGCTAGTAAATTTGAAAAAAGCAGGTGGAACTCTGGGTGCTTTGTCTGAAAAAGAGTTGGCTATGCTAAACTCTTCAGCTTCAAGGATTGGAACATGGCGACAAACTGATAAAAACGGAAATGTCGTAGGCTACAAAACAACCGAAGCAACCTTTAAGAAAGAATTAGATCAACTTCAAATGCTAACAGAGAGAGCCGTTTTAAACGCTGGTGGTAGTTTAAATTCTGATCCTTTAGGTATCGGAGTACAGAGCGATCCCCTAAACCTTAACTTATAATTTTTATGGATGGAAATAAATTGACATTAGAAGAATTTGGACAAAAAATTAAACGACAATATCCGGAATATGGTGGTATTTCAGATCGTGAAATTGGAGAAAAAACTCTGAAAAAATATCCAGACTATGGAAACAGAATTAAGCCAGACGAAGGTTTCGTTGCTGATCTTAAAGGTATTGTAACAGGAATTAAAAATTCAGCTGTTAAGCGATCAGATACTTTTGGAGAAATAGATGAAGCTGTTCAACGAGGAGAGCAAACAAAAGCACGAGGACTTTTGCAAAAATTTGGACAAGGTGCTGGTTTTGCTTCTGATATTATCGGAGAAACATCTATGGGTGTAATGAAATCTTTGACTCCACAAAAATATCAAGAAGCTATCGGAGATGTTGTTGAAACTGGAGTTGAAAAAATAGCAGGCACACAACCGGTTCAAGAAGTTATGACTTGGTATCAAAACCTTGATGATGTGAAAAGAAGAGATGTCGATGCAACTTTGGGAGGGTTAGGACTTGCTCTTGATATTGGAACAGGAGGTCTTATTAAAAAACCACTTCAAGAGGTTGCCGGTCAAGCTCTTAATAAAGGAGTGGATGCTGTTAAATCTATGGGACCTACTATTAATGAGGTTGGTTCTGGTACTTTAAATATAGTAAAAGGTATAGTACAACCATTAAAAAATATGGGACAAGAAGTTATGGATATTCCACGAAGAGTAAAATCAAACAACGAAGCAACACAAGCCACTAAAGAATTAGTAAAAAAACTTCCAACTCAAAAGGCAAAACAAGCGGTTAGAGATGAAGTTGATATTTTAGATGTTCAAAGAATTTACAACTTACCAAAAGAACAAAAATCATCTCTTAGACAATTGGCTGATGTTGTTAAACAATTTGAAACTGGTGGATCTACAAAAAATCCAATTGAAGTGGTTGGAAAACCTATTGTCGGAAGATTGAAAGAACTTGAAGCAGAAAGAAAAACTGTTGGTAAAAAACTTGGAGAAATTTCTGAGTCACTTGGCGATGTTTCACAAAGTGAAATCACTCCAGTAATTTTAAGTAAACTGCAAGGAGTTTCTGGACTAAAAGAAATATCAATGTCTGCTTCTGGACAATTAGATTTCTCATTAACTAATCTAG
>Ga0222649_1000185_pt1 | contig 23259 bp, 15 predicted proteins | sample AntAcemetagen337_FD_179865 | JGI IMG/M metagenome (GOLD analysis project Ga0222649, IMG submission 179865) | Saline water microbial communities from Ace Lake, Antarctica - #337 | ecosystem: Environmental > Aquatic > Non-marine Saline and Alkaline > Saline | place: Antarctica: Ace Lake... | reverse complement strand
GGCCGTTGGACTGAGTTTAACCCGGTTCTTGCGGACCGGGAGATTGTCCTTGAGACAGACACGAACCAGTTTAAAATCGGGGATGGGGTGAACGCGTATCTCAGCCTGCCATATGGCGGGATCGTTGGCCCCGTTGGCGACACAGGCCTTACTGGCCTCACAGGCGACACGGGCGCGACTGGTCCGCAAGGTATCCAAGGTGTGCAGGGCGTGCAGGGTATCCAAGGACCTACCGGTCCGCAGGGCCTCACAGGCGACACGGGCGCTGACTCTACGGTCGCTGGCCCTACCGGCCCGCAAGGTGCACAGGGCGCGCAAGGTACGTCTATTTCGTTCCAAGGTAGCGTCGCCACTGTTGGCGATTTGCCCACCGACGCGCTTGCGAACGACGCATACAAAGTCACAGCCGACGGCAACCTCTATGTCTGGGATGGGAGTGCTTGGGTCAACGTCGGTCAGATCGTAGGTCCGCAGGGCCCCACTGGCCCCACTGGTGCTGACTCTACAGTGCAGGGCCCGGTCGGCCCCACTGGCCCACAAGGTATACAAGGGCTGCAAGGCGACACTGGCGTCCAAGGTATCCAAGGTGTTCAGGGCGTCGCGGGCCCGACAGGCGCACAAGGCGACACAGGTACTACTGGCCTAGACGGGTCTACCGGTCCGACAGGTGCTACTGGCCTAACAGGCGCAGACTCTACAGTGCAAGGGCCGACAGGCCCACAGGGCGATTTTGGCCCGACAGGTCCGACTGGATCGCTAGGCCCGACAGGGGCGGTAGGTCCGCAGGGTACATCTATCACCTTTAAGGGTGAAGTTGCCACGTCCGGAGACCTACCTGCTGCTGGTAACGAGGTGAACGACGCGTATGTTGTCACTGCCAACGGCGACCTATATGTATGGGACGGCGCGGCGTGGGATAACGTCGGTCAGATAGTAGGCCCACAGGGGCCCACCGGTCCGCAAGGCACCGCTGGTGTCAATGGCGTAGTAGGCAGCACTGGCCCGACAGGTCCGCAAGGCACGGAGTCGACAGTCGCAGGCCCAACGGGCCCGACAGGTACGCCCGGCCTTAAAGGTCCGACAGGCGCTCCGGGGGCGACAGGCCCACAGGGGCTCAACGGTATTACTGGTAACGCAGGCTTGATCGGGCCGACCGGCCCGACAGGCACGCAGGGTATCCAAGGTATTCAGGGTACCCAAGGTATTCAGGGCACCGCAGGGACAACTGGGTCAACGGGTTCGACCGGCCCGACCGGTACGCAGGGCCCCCGTGGTATTCAGGGCCTTGGAGGCCCGACTGGTGCGCAGGGTGCGCAGGGTACATCTATTAACTTCGTAGGCGAAGTGGCCACCGTTGGCGACTTACCACCCACTGGTAACTCAGTAAACGATGCCATCATCGTGCAGGCCGACGGCGACCTCTATGTCTGGAATGGGGGTGCTTGGGTCAACGTCGGGTCTATTATCGGCCCGCAGGGCACCACTGGCCCACAGGGTGACGCGTCGACAGTCGCAGGTCCTACCGGCCCTACTGGTCCGCAAGGTATTAATGGCACAGTCGGCACGGTCGGCCCGACAGGCCCGCAGGGTATTCAAGGTACAACAGGAACGCTGGGCGCGGCTGGTCCAACTGGCCCGCAGGGTATTCAGGGTGTGTTTGGCAACGCCGGACCTACTGGCCCGACAGGTATTCAAGGTGCGACTGGTACAGGGGCCACTGGCCCAACTGGCCCGCAAGGTGACCAAGGTGTGATCGGTCCGCAAGGCGGCGGTCCGACAGGTCCGTCTGGCCCCACTGGTTCGCAAGGCCCGCAGGGTGCCACCGGCGGCGGCCCGACTGGCCCGACAGGCCCTCAAGGGGTAACCGGCCCCGGCGCTCTAGGCCCGACGGGGCCAACTGGACCGAGTGGCTTGAACGGCACAGGGACAACTGGCCCGACTGGCCCGCAGGGTCCACAGGGTGCGCAAGGCACAGGGACAACTGGCCCAACTGGCCCGCAGGGTCTGCAGGGCCCCACAGCCAGCACAGCCAGTGTTATGGCGGTGATCGCTGATGCTAATATAGGTTCTGTCGGGTCTTACATTCTTGCGACGGACCTAACTTGGACTAGCGGAGTAAGAGGTGGTGGGTCAACGATTTCGGGTTCAAATCTGAGGCCGACTGGTTTCTCACGGGTAGACGAAGATTACAGTTCGTCAATTAATAAAACTGGCCTTGGTTACGGGGAGCCGCAAGCAGGGACATGGAAGCTGATGGGCCGTTTAACTATGGATAGCGGGTATGGAAGGTATGCTTACACTGGTTCAATGTACCTGAGGATTTCATAATGACAAACTACCGCAACGCAAAATACATCAACGACAACGGCTGGATTGATTGTGAAATTAAGCACCCTAAGTTTGGGTGGATACCTTACACGCTAGACCCTGCCGACACTGACAATACTGTCAGTAATGACAACCTGCTGGCCGCTATGGCTGCAAATGGGGATGTCGCGCCATACGTCGCGCCTACTCAAGCTGAGCTAGACGCAACACTGTCTGTGCAGCTTCGTGAGGAGCGTGACGCCCTGCTGTCGGGGGTGGACGCCATTGCGGGCAATGCCCTTCGCTGGGCAGATATTGATGCTAACGCGCAGGCAGCTTGGGGTGTTTACCGGCAAGCCCTTCTTGGTGTACCCCAGCAGACTGGCTTTCCCAATGACGTCGTTTGGCCAGCCGCGCCTTCATTTTAACTTCATAACCCCAAAGGAGTAATGACTTGCAGGTTCTACCTAAATATGCGGGTGGTGCGGATACAGAGGCTGCACGGCTGACAAAGCGTCGGGGGCTCCGCGCCTACTCCTCGCGTCCAGAGGTTCCATAATGCGACCACTCTGGGAAGCCACGCGCGACCAGCATCACGCCTGCGAGGAGCACCCCGTGGGCGCTGCCATGGCGTCCGGCAAGCCTCCTATGGACTGGTACAGTGACTGGCTCCATGCGATCCACCATATTCACCACAAGATTGACCCAACGCTTCCTGCGGTCCTGCACCGCGCCGGGCGACTGGAAGACGACATCACCGCAGTGGGGCTCATAAGCACACCTGTGCCAGCTGCGTACGCATATACCAAGTCTCTTGACACCGACAACAAGCTTGCCGGTGCTGCGTACGTTCTGACCGGTGCGCACCTGATGGGTGGTGAGATTATGCGACGTCGCCTTGAAGGTTACCCTACTGCCCACCTAGAGTGGGACGACCGCAAATCGGCGCTTGAAGGCCTAAGAGCATACCGTGTCCGTAGTGAATTGGCTGCTGAGGCCCGCGGCTGTTTTACCGCGCTCCTCTGCATTATGGACGAGATAAGGGACCGTACCGATGGACGTACTTAACACCATCCTGCAGTGGATTGTAGCTCCCATAGCGGGTGCCGTCTGGATGCTGCACAACAAAACGCAGGCCAACACGACAGACATTGCTGTCATCAAGGCGCAAACTGCTGCAACCAAGGAAGCCTCTGACCGTGAGTTTAAAGAGGTAAAGGAGAGCTTCAAGGCGGTCTTGGAAAAACTCGACAACATCGAGCAGCACTTGAGGACGTAATGTGGACCCAGCTTCCGTAACCCTCGCGATAGGCGCAGCCAGTAAAGCGTTCTCGATGCTCAAGCATGGGTTTGAGGTTGGGCGCGATATTGAGTCTATGCACGGTGACATCCAAAAGTGGATGGGAGCGTCTACGCAAATCTCAGCGATTGAGAAGGCTACAAAAAACCCAAGCCTTATTTCTCGCCTGCGCACTGGGGCTGGCAACATTGAGGCGATGGCTACACAGGCGGTGCTGGCGCGCAAGCAGATTGAGGCGCAGCGCTACGAGCTGAAAGTGTGGGTGTCAATGACCTACGGCATAGGGACGTGGGAGGAAATTCTGCACACTGAAGGCCAGCTGCGCAAGCAGCGACAGGCAGCGATAGCAGCACAACATGCGTTCCTCGTAAAAGTGTTCCTTGGCGTGAGCCTTTTTGTTATACTCATCACAGGCGGTGGGCTGCTATACTTCTTCACCCTATTTTTGAAGGGCTTACAACAATGAAAAACCTGACAGCAATACTCGGAGCAGTAGCCCCGACCCTCGCAACCGCGATAGGCGGCCCTCTAGGCGGCATGGCGCTTAGGCTGGTGGCTGACAAACTAGGACTTCCTGAATCGACCTTGGAAGCGGTGGATGCAGCGGTGGCAAACGCTACCCCGGCTCAGCTGGCTGAGATCAAAAAAGTCGAGGCGGACTTCAAGGTCAGCATGAAACAGCTGGACGTGGACTTGGTGAAGATTGCCGCGGCAGACCGTGATAGCGCGCGCCGCCGACATGCTAGTGTCAAAGATATGACACCCACCGTCCTCGCCGTTGGAACGCTAATCGCGTTCTTTGGGTACGTCGGGGCGGTGACGTTCATCGACCACGGTGCCGATCTTGGCCTTATCAACGTCGCCGTAGGCTGGCTGGGTGGTAGCGCATCCGCTGTCATCTCGTTCTACTTCGGCGCTAGCAATACCCCGGAGAAAAACACATGAACTTCAGACTTTCAGCGCGCAGCGTGAGCAACCTACAGGGCGTAGACGAGCAGCTCGTGGCAACTGTGGAGCTGGCGATCCTGACCACAAAGATTGATTTTGGCGTGATCTGCGGTGTCCGCACAATAGAAGAGCAGCGCGTGTTGGTCGACAAAGGCGCGAGCCAGACCATGCGCTCCAAGCACCTAGATGGCAAGGCTGTTGACCTGATGGCCTATATTGGCAGCCGGGGGTCGTGGGAACTGAACCTCTATGACGACATCGCTGACGCCATGAAGGAGGCCGCTGTAGAGACGGGCGCTGTCCTGCGCTGGGGTGCCGCGTGGCATATACCAGACATCCGCAAATGGAGCGGCACAATGGAGCAAGCCATGAACGCCTATGTGGATTTGCGCCGCAGTCAGGGGAGGCGCCCATTCATAGACGGCCCTCACTTCGAGATACTGTAACCCAAACCCACAAGGGGACACACCAATGATGGCCAAAAATAAAAAGCCAATGAGCTACAAAAAGGGTGGTATGGTATTCAAACCGTGCCCCGGATGCCCGAACCCAACCAAGTGCAAGGCTATGGGTAAGTGCATGAAGAAGGCGGGTGCGAAGAAGTGACCGCCCTAAAGATCATCAACTTTCTTGGCGTCGTACCAAAGAACTCCGCGGAGTTATTGCCAGATACTGCTGCGCAAGTAGCTGAGAACTGCAAGCTCTACTCTGGTGATCTTATACCCTACCCGCTACCAGTCATCACCGCGAACACAGGGCGTACGGGAGAAACCCGTACGCTTTACGCGTTGCGCGACCCAGACACAGACGAACCCGTGTGGTTGTCGTGGCCCAACGACGTGGACATTGTCACGCCTGCGGCAGACGAGATCAACGAGCAGCGGTTCTACTACGCAGGTGACGGCGTGCCGAAGGTTAGCACCTACGACCTTGCCACTACGGGCGTAGCGCCGTACCCCACGGGGTTTTACGAGTTAGGGCTGCCGCTCCCAACAGCGACACCTACTGCAACTTCGACGCCGTTTACACCAGCGGCATCGGCGAGCTTCGCGCGCGACGCTAGTAACAACGTGACGCTGGTCACAGCATCACCGCACAATCTCAAGACTGGTGCGTTCGCCACGATCTCTGGGTTTGCGTTCCGCACCGGTACCTACAGCCAAGCAGGTAGCACGGTCACAGTAACAATCACCGGGCATGGCCTGACAACGGGCGCGCAAGTGTTTGTAGAGTTTACCAGTGGCGGCGCGCTGCCCGGCTCGTACAACGTCACGGTTGTTAGCGCGAACACCTTCACCACTGCTGCACCTGACTCCGCTACCCGGTCGGGCGACGCGCGGTGGGACATCCGCGACCTAAACATTACGGCTGACATCACAGTCGCAGACGCGACAACGATTACATACCGCGCGGCTGGCCCCGCTGTCACAACGACAGCCAACACAGCTGGCAAAGTCGATCTCGGCGGCGCGGTGCTTGCGCGCAACTACGCCTACACATGGTTCACCCCATGGCAGGAGGAGTCCGTGGGTTCCATCCCGTCCGAGCCGCTGTTCATAAAAGAAGGGCAGATCACCACTGTTGCGGGGCTGCCGACTGCGCCCCCAGCGGGCACGTTCGTCCGTGGTATTAGACTGTACCGGTCCCTCGCAGGGGCAAATGGTACAAGCGAGTTCTTCCGACTAGCTACCCTGTGGTTCCCCAACCCGCTGGCGCGCGCGTCGCGCACAGCAAATGTGTCTCGCGTACGGCTGGCGTCTCCACACAACTTGTTGGAAGGTGACCGGGTCAAGATCAGCGGCGCGGCCCCAGCGAGCTTTAACATAACTGGCGGTGTCGTCACGGCGCTCGTCGACCAGTACACGTTCGAGTACGCGCAGACAGCGGCTGATGCCGCAGATAATGCAGCCACTGGCACGCTCTATTACGACAGCGCGGAGCGCGCGGCGGACCCGGCTCGGTACTGGGGCGGCGGCGGCGTATACACCTTTACCGACAACTTCAGCTTCCGCAGCCTGCTGAACATCCTGTCAACAGATAACTACAACGCACCGCCCGAAGACCTGCAAGGTCTGGCCGTCCTCAAGAACAACATTCTTGTGGGGTTTGCGGGTAACGACCTGTACTTCTCCGAGCCTGACAAGTTCCACGCGTGGCCGGTGGAATACAAGCGCTCGCTGGAACATAACATCGTCAAGATCGTCCCAATCGCTGGGGACCTACTCGTACTGACAGACAGCTACCCCTATTACGTATCTGGTAGCGACCCACGGACGTTGTCGATTGACAAGGTGGACGCCCGATACCCATGCGTAAGCCGGCGCAGCGTCGCGTTGACCGCCGGTGGCGTTGTGTTCTCATCGCACGACGGGCTGATTACCATGGGGCCTATGGCCGGCCCGCAAGTCTTCTCTGCAAAAGTACACAGCAGCGATACATGGAACGCAGCACTCGACCCAGAAACCGTGGTGGGTGCTAACTACAAAGAGGTGTACTTCGCAGCGCACAGCGCGGGCTCTTTCGTTTACGAAGTGCTGGAGCGTGGCGCGTCTTTTGTAAACAGCGACTACACGTTCTCTGCTACGTGGTACGATCCACTGACAAATATCCTATACTACACCAGCGGTGAGAACGGCGATATGTACCGTTGGGATGATCCGACGCAGCCCACAGCTACATTGGAGTGGAAGTCCAAGGCTTTTATCACTCCGCTGTACACCAACGTAGGCGCGGCGCGCGTTGTAGCCGACTACACCGGTGCGGTCTTCTCGTCTGTTTGGGACACTGCAGGTATCAACTGGGAAGCGGCAGAGGAGAACTGGGACCAAGACGACCCGCTGACGTTTAGCCTCTACGTTGACAAGCAGCTGGAGTTCACAACGACATTGGACAGCAGTGATACATTCCGCCTCCCTACTGGCTATAAGTCTGATACGTTTGAGTTTGGCGTGTCGGGTACGATCCGCGTGCGGTCGATCCACGTAGCTGAGACACCTTCAGCGTTGGTGCGTGTCTGATGCCCCGGTTCACAGCAGTACCAGCGCTACCCCCGGCTGGGCTTGAGCCAGCTCAGTACCGGCTGCTGGCGGCCATGAAAGAAAACGTTGAACTTTTAACCGGTACGCGCGGCGAACTTGACGGTGCCAGCCAAGCTATTACACGCGACGCGGTGTCAATACCCGCGGCGGCCGCCCAGTTTACTAGCTTGTCAGCACGGGGTAGCGGATATACTATAAATGGTGTACAGTTAGTAAGCCTTTCCGACTACCAGAACTTGTTGCGCGACGTGCAGAACTTGGCTGCGGATGTAAACACCTTGCGAACCGCGCTGAACGCGCTGCTACAGCAACTCGGGAGATAGCGATGCAGAATATGAACCGCCCAACGGTGCCCGCCCCACAGTCCACAACTTCGCTGGACCTGCCGCCTGCGCTGGCGCGACTACTTGCAGCACCAATGTTGCAGGCAATGCCTATGCCACAGCAGGCTCCGCAGCAGATACCGATGAATAATATGGGCACCGCGCCCGCGCCTAGCTATCAGCTAGGTGGTATGGTCGGCCCCGGCGGTATGCCAGTCCGCCCCCAGACAGCAATGCCTCCCGGTGCGGGTATGCCCCAGCCCGGTATGCCCGGGCAACAGCCCGGTCTGCAACAGCCCGGCGGCATGAGCACCACAGAGGACCCACAGATTTTAGAGGCGCAAGTCCAAGAACTCATTCGTCGTGACCCGCAGCAGGTGCAGGAAATCCAAGTGGAGATTCAACAGGGGCTACAGTCCGGTGAATTAACGCCAGAAAGTATTCAGATGATTGGCCAGCTCGCAGTCGTCGGGCTGCAGAACCCCAAGATGTACCCCCAGATCAGGCAGTCGCTGCTGCAAGGTGGGTTCTTGGACGAGGAAGACCTACCGCTTGATTACAACCAAGGCGTAATGCTCCTGCTGTACCTGATTGGTAAGGTCGGTGAGCAAGTCATCTCGGGCGGCGGCCAGTCGATGATGTCAATGGAGAAAGGCGGCCCACTGCCAACTAACAGCCCTAAGCCAGATGGGTCCATTCCAATTAACGCCCACGAGGGCGAGTACGTTATCCCAGCGGATGTGGTGCGCGCGAAGGGTACTGAGTTCTTCGACAAGCTGCTCCAGCAGTACAAGCAAGAAGGGGCAGCGAAATGAAAAAGTTATTTAAGAAGATGCTACGCATCGCCGCGGCCGTAGCTGTAGTCGTGTTCGCACCTGCTATAGCCGCAAGCATTGCCGCGGCGGTCCCAGCTCTTGCACCAATTATGACCGGTGCGTTTGGCACGCCACTTGTTGGCGCTGCGATTGGAGGGGCGACGTCCGCTGCCACTGGTGGGACATTCACGGAAGGCGCGCTCATCGGCGGTGCCCTCGGCTACGCTAGCCCCATGTTAGGTGCCGGCACTCCCGGTGGATTCCTCGGGAGTGGGTACGGTGCGTCAGCGGCTACCGCTGCAGCACCCGGCGTAGCGACAGCAGCACCCGGCCTAGCGACAGCAGCACCCGGCCTAGCGACAGCAGCACCCGGCGTAGCAGCACCCAGCACTTTCCTCGGTACAGTAGGTAAGATTGCTTCTACTGGGGCGACGGTATTAACTGCGCTGTCTGCTGTGCAGCAGGCGCGCCTCGCAGCCTCGGTCGCTGATGGGTCAACTGAGGGCCTAACCACCGAGGAGGTTGCACTACGTACGCGGTTCCAAGGGGAACTCGAAGAACTGTCAACGACCAACCGCGCGCAGTATAACCAACTCGTTTCACAGGGCCGCGACCTCATCGCCCGTGGTACAGCCAACCCTGAACTGGCTTATGGCCAAGCCTCTGCTGCGACGCAGCGTGCAGGGCTCGACCTGAGCCGAGCGGCTGCGCCGGGTATGGCCTCTGAACTGCAACGCCGTACTGCTATTGACGCCGCGCGCTCCGGCGGCGGTGCTGCTGTGCAGGAACAGATGCGCGCTGACGGCGCGCAGGCATCAGGCATCTCCGCCCTGAACGGGTTAGGGACAGCACCGCAGGGTGCTGCTGCAGGGCTCATGATGCAGGCAGACGCCGACCGCCAGCGTCGTGATGAGGACGAAGCCGAGCGGCTGCGCCGTATGGGGCAGAGCGGAGCCGCGCTCACGTCAGCCGCGGACTCATTGAAAGACCTATTCCCAGTTGCCACGCCTGCGGCCGGCATTAGCTAAGGAGACCATGCTGTGGTAGTGACGAGAGAAGGGTACCTGATACCCACGTACGGCCCCACTAATATATCACCGTCGGCTGGTGCAGAAGCAGGTATGGCTGCTGTCCGCGCGGTACAAACTCAGCGCGAGCAAACGCTTAACTCGCGCCAAAGTCGTGCGTCTGTCGACCAGCAGATGCGCCGACTAGACGAAGCCGATGGTGTGGCTGCAGCCGAACGGGACAGAGTTAAAACCACGCGAGATAAAGAGGAAGCCGAGTTCCTAAAGTTCTTTAAGGGCACCGCACCCCCACCATTTAAAGCCGGGGTGCAACCCGAGCAATTTGGAGCCGTGGGCGCAGGCCTGACATATGGACCCGCCGTGCCTGCCATGCAACCCGGGCAGTTTGGAGCCAGCGCAGGCCTGTCATTTGGGCCCGCCGTTCCCGCCGTGCAGCCCGGGGCCGTGGGCGCAGGCCTGTCATTTGGGCCCACCGTGCCCGCACTGGATGCCACACCGCGCGTGGGCCTGTCACTTGGGTCCGACGTACCACCGGGGGCCCCCGGCGGACAACCACTACCGTTTGGTGCAGATGTTTCAGCACGCCTTCCGGATACCCCCTTGGCCGTACGGCTTGCCCCAGTTTGGGCGCAGCTGGAGCAGCAAAATAACCTGCCACAGGGTTATCTGCGCCGACTTGCCGAGGTCGAGAGCAGCTTGGACCCCGCAGCTCGCAACAAGGACAGTACTGCTGAAGGTCTGTTTCAGTTTCTGCGCGACACTGCCCGAGACTACAACGTACAGAACCCAAGCGACCCGATGGACGCTACGCAAGGGGCGGTGCGGTACACCGTGAACTCCCTGCGGGTGCTTCCGAAGGGTTTAGGGCGGCAGCCTACGCCCGGCGAATTGTATCTGGCCCACCAGCAAGGGGCCGCTGGCGCAGTCGATCTGCTTCGTAACCCCAATCAATTAGCGTCCGCGGTTGTGGGCGAGGCTGCAATCCGACTCAATGGTGGCGACCCGGCGACTATGACTGCGGGCGAGTTCGCCGCGATCTGGATCAATAAGTTCGAAGGAGGGTCTAGCTCGCGGCGGAACGTGCCGCCGGGATCAAACGCTGCACCTCCGCCCCCCGCGGGGCTGACTGAGCCTGCTGCGCCCTCGATTACCGAGGTAGACCCCGAAGCCACGGCGTTCCAACAAGACATACAAGGCTTGCTTCGGCAAGGCGACATTGCTGGCGCGCTCAACCGCATAGAGACGGGTTTGGCGATAGGCGAGTACGGCCTCATGGGTAGCCCCGTCGGCCGCGCGGTGGGGTACTTTAAGGACGCTCCAGACGAAGCGGCCCGCAGAACCCAAGTACAGCAGGCGTTGCAGTGGTTCCAAGATAGCAAGAACGCGTCCTATATGCGCGACAACCCTGCGCTAATAGCTCAAGCCGCGGCCGACCCACTTGCGTTTGTCGCTGCCCAGCCGCGTGGGGCACCCGATGCGGCCACAGCAGAAACACCTACTGCCCCTATACAAGTGCGCATACCCGGCGGCACTACGATTGACGTATCCGAACCCGATGCTCCCGCTGCTCCCGCTGCTCCCACTGCTCCCGCTGCGCCCGCTGCTCCCGCCGCTGGGCTTACTGTTCCTCCTGCTGCTCCCGCTGCTCCCGCTGCTCCCGCTGCGCCCGCTGCTCCCGCCGCTCCCGCTGCTCCCGCCATTGCGGGCCTTCCAGCCACCCGTGGTGATGTCGCAGGCGAGATATTAAGCGCACCAGCGGGGGCACAGCTACCTAACCTCCGCCAAGTTACTAATGCGGGCCCTGCGCGTATGACCCAAGAGATGCAGGCGCTTGAGCAACAAGACGCCCTGCTCGCGCAGCTGGGGGAGTATTACGCAGCGACCGGTAATAGGGCAGAAGCGGTGGCGACGCGGTTCAAGCGTCTTGAGCTGCGCGCGGTACATCAGGCGTTGCAAGGGGCGCAGGCAGTCGCGCGTATGGGAATGGGCGATTTCTCCATGGCCGCCAGTGCGGTGTCCAACGCAACCGGTTCGCCTGTACAAATCCAACCGCGCGCTGACGGTAAATTCAACCTGCTGGTAAATGGGCAGGTATTCGAAGAAGGACTCACATACATCCAGCTCCAAGACTACGTGCGAACCGTTACGGACGCCGCGTACCGCTCACAGCAAGCGGACCTCAATAAACTTGTGCTCGAGGCTGATATTGAACGGCGCGGCAAGGACGCGGACGCAATAAATACAATGATGCTAGAAGTTGCCAAGCTGGTACAAACAGGAGAGAACGCCGCAGCGCTAGAACTACTTAGGCAAAATGAGTTCGTAGTACTGGAGACAGAATCTGGGATTGTGTTGTACAAGAAGGACGGCAACGAGATGTACCTAGTAAACCCTGACGGACGGATTACGAAGGCCAATGGTGACTCGGTCCCGGGTCCGACTTCTACGCGCATAGATATAAAATAAGGTGAACCCATGGTAGACCGTGCCGGATTGATGTTGCCAGAGTCGCGCGCAGCGGCTATGGAGCTTGGCCCTCAAGATGCCTTTGGTGTCGCGCTACGAGACCCGTCCCGAGCCAGTGGGCTAGGCGCGCTGGGCGCGACCATGGCGGATGTGCAAGTTGCTTTTGAGCAGGTCGTAAACCAGCCTGCGCCTGACTACACTACGATGCGCGCCCCGCAGGCGCCGGCTGGGCCCGCGGTCTACTTTGACCAAGCTCGCAACCTGTTCTCTGTAAACGGGTACGCTTTCGACGCGGAGGATTACAATTCTGCCGTACAGTCCCGGCCATATTTGGACACAGAGCCTGCGCAGCCACCCGCGGGGGGGACGTGGACCCGGATAGGCACCGGTATGTTTGAACAGTACTTGGCGAGTATCGAAGACCCCACGCTAGGTACGCGTTTTGCGCGCAGTTTTGACATTGGGGTACAGAACCTAAAGACATTGGGCGGCGCAGGCCTGCAGTTCCTTGGGGCTGAGGAGACCGGCGCAGGTGTTGTCAATCGTGCCAGCACAGAGCTCGAGCGGCTGTCGCCCTTCCAAGCCTCAGTCGCTGACGTTCGCTCCGGTGAACTCGGCGCGATTGAATATGCTGTGTCTTTGCTGGGTCAGCAGGGCCCCAACATTCTTGAGAGCGTCGGTACCGCGCTCGTCGGTGCAGCCGCTGGTGGTGCTGCGTCTGCCAACCCTGTCGGTGCGGCCCTCGGCGGTTTCGGTGCTATGCTGTCGAAAGGCGCGATCAAGACTGCGGCCAAAGAGGCAGCGGAAGCCTACGCCCGTGGCGCAGCCTCGGCCGGACAGAAGAAATTACTGGCCGGTATCGGTGGCGCAGCTGCTGCGACAGCGGTCAACAACTACGCCATGGGCGTTTCAGACATATACAGCGAGACTCGCCAGCAGGGCGCAGGCCCAGAGAACACGGATGCGCGCGCAATATCTGCGGCCCTCGGTATCCCGTACGCCGTACTGTCCACGGTCCCAGAAGCTATTGCCGCCGGGCGGTTGTTTGGGCTTTCGAACGCTGCGGGCGGAGTCTTCCGCCGCGTAGCCACTGGTGCCGCAACCGGTGCGGCACTGGAAGGTGCTACCGAAGCTGGGCAAGAAGCACTTGTCATGGCTGGGGGTGAGCAGTTCGGCGGGGACTATTCAGACGACTATCTTGCCCGCCTTATCGAAGCCGGTGTAGCCGGTGCAGTCGTCGGCGGCGGTATCGGTGGCGTGGTAAACCTACGCGCCGGTAAACCAACTGATATCTTACAGGGGCGGCAAGAGCCGCCTGCAGATACCGACCCCGCCTTGCGTGCGTTACCGGCACCTGAGGCCGCGCTTGGCCTACCGATCTACCCCACTGACGCCGCTGACGCCGCTGCCGCAGCGCAGCCTACGGGTTTGCTGGCCCCTCCAGCGCCTATGCTACCTGCGCCTGACCGTAGTGCAGCCGCCGCCCCGGATATTATTACGCCCCCCGCGCCGCCCGCGGCTCCTGCGCCCGTGGCTCCTGCGCCCGTGGCTCCTGCGCCCGTGGCTCCTGCGCCCGCAACCCCGCAAAGTCTAGGCCTTGAAGGTCCTGTAGCTGAGGGTTTCAATATTGCTGCTACGCGGCAAGGCCCACCGACCCCGCCGACCCCGCCGACCTCGGCGGCAGCGCCTACAATCACTGCGCCCAACCAGTTGCAGCAACAACTTATGCAGCTGCAGCAAAGACAGCAGGCAGCGCAGCAGGCCGCACAGCAGCCAGCCCCTGTGGTAGCACCGCCAGTCGAAGCACCTATCGAGACCGCAGTGGAGGCTGCGCCAACTGGCGAGATTACCCCTCGGGAATACGACGCAGCCTACGGCGGCTGGGAGGAGACACGCGCTGGTCAGCCCAACCCGGACGTACTTCCGGCGCTGCCACGTCTGAACAAGAAGGCCCAGCGTGAATGGGCTATGGCAGTGCGCGCGGGTACCGCAGACGCTGCCCTGTTCGGGCGGCTTGCGAAGCGTAAAGTCAGCAAGGCAGAGCCACTGGTAGCCACTGGTGTAACCGCCACGCGTGAAGCCGACATCAATGCTATGCAGCAGCAGGTAGCTACCGCCCGTGCGACTGAGGCCACACAGCAAGACCTTCAAGGGCAGTCCGCTACCCTTCGCGCGCTCGGGCAGCGGATGGAGCGGGCACGCCCACCGCTACCGGCTAACACATACGGCGCAGAGGGCGGTGCGCCATTCCGAAACAAAGCACAGGCCAACGCACCGGCCAACCGCAAGCGCGTTGCTGAGCAGATCACTCAAGAGACTGACCAGCAGGTCACCCCTAAAGACCTCGAGGCTGTGGAAGTTGCAGGCGGCTGGGCGCTGCGCGTGAAAACTCCGCCTGCATCACCGACTCCTAAGCCCACCCTCAAGAGAGGAAAACCTGATGCCATTCGTAAGCAAGGCACAAAAGAGAGCGCTCTACGCAAAGGACCCAAAGCTAGCGGAGAAGCTCGAAGCGGAGACACCGAAGGACAAACCACTGCCAGAGAGGCTACCCAAGAAGCCGCCCAAGAGGATACCGCCCAAGAACAACCGCCTGTTCGGGAAGCTGAAGTAACACCAACTCCGGCGAAGCCTGCGAAGCCAAAGAAAGTAGAGAAAGTAAAGCTACCGGCGGAGCAGACAGACGCAGAGCTCGACCGGTCTATAGCAATGGGCGCTGTGGAGACCGCCGAGGATGTAATCCTCAACGACGCGCGCAAGAAGCGTACCCTGCTTACGCAGGCAGAGCTCGACGCGGGTGTAGAACTGACCGTGCTTAGTCAGAACTCTGACCCAGAGGTGGCAGCGGCCGCGCTGGATGCGCTTGAGCTTAATCTGTCTGGCACTCAGTACAAAGAACTTGCCTCGTATGTAGAGCGCGCGAACAACCACGGGAGCCTCGGAGGTAACCGGACCGACGCAGACTTCGCGGCCAAAGAACTACAGGCCATGGTCACCATGTTCAACTCCGGTGCCGTACCCGACAACAGCGTGTCGGCGTTCGAGGCGCGGTTTAGAGAGCTGGCCGCGCGCGTGCGTAACAGCGACCCTAAGGCAGACGTCCTCGGGTACGCTACGGTAAGCAATTCACCAAACAAAAAGATGGGGAAGATCGCCCACACCACCCCCAACACAAAGCCCAGTGGTGCGTTCTCACTTGCGTCACTGGCCGATGCTGTCCTTGGCAATGGTAAGCGCGCAACGCCTCTGCCTGCTGGTAAGCAGCGGATGCTCGCCCGGAATATACTCAACAAGTTTACGGTAAAGCCCGAGCTGTCTGTGTTTGCAGACCAAGCTGACCTGAAGGCGCGCAACCCTGCGCTCTACAAACGCGCTGCTGCAGCGCGCACGCAGGGTGACTTCAATACTGCACCGGCTGTGGGGTACTTCTTCGACAACCACGTTATTATCTTCAGCGACCGTGTCGCCACGCGCCAGCAGCTGGAGTTTGTCGTCGCCCACGAAGTGCTAGGCCACTTCGGACTGCGGTCCGTGCTCGGTGCGTCCGAGTTTAACACACTCATGGACTCCTTCTACACCGACAGCGCGCCCTACATGAAGATCGCCGTCGACGATATGGTCGCGGCACGTGGTATGCCACGTGCGGAAGCTGTTGAGGAATACCTCTCGGACTTCGCCGCGCGCGTGGAGATCAGTATCCTACGCCAGTGGTGGGCCAAAGCCAAAGACGCTCTGAACAAGATTGGCTTCAAGTTCGACGATGATGTCGCGCGCTACCTTATGAACCAGAGCCGTAGGTACCTGCGCACTGGGGAGAGCGGCTCTGTGTTCGACACTGACCGCGTCGCTATTACTATGCACCAGCTCGACGCCGGTACGGACCCCGCTGGGGTGGGGCGCTTTAGTACTGCTGCAGAGCAGGCACCGATCCGCGCGCTGGGCCACATGGTGGATGACCCGGGCCGCGTCATGCCATCGTCTATCCAAGACGCACAGGACAAGTTCACGCGCGCGGCAGAGGTACTGGGTTTCGCACCTAAGGACCTCGCCAACAAATGGGATTCGCTTAAGCGCAACATTGCCACCCCGACTATCTTTCGCGCCATGCGCAACGAAGGGTTCCAGAGGGTATTCGATATCCTACGGGATCGGCACAACTTCGCGCGCGCAATGATGACACAGATGCAAGAGCGTCGTGGTATCGCGCTTAACCCACGAATCGAAGCACTGGCTGGACTTGGCATGGGTGGTAACGGGATCAGCGTGGAGGGTAGGGCTAAGGCAGGGTACGTGCTAAAAGCCAACCGCATGTTCAAGTCGTACAACTCTAAGCCACTGACCGCGCGCAACACGCCCAAGCTGTTCTTGCGGGAGCCCGCGACTGGTAAGCTCCGCCCGGTGGAAGCCACGTTCGACAAGCTCCTCAAAGAGAACAGACTGCCCCGCGAGGAGTGGGCCAAGGGCGTGCGGGTGCCTTACGACACACCCCTGCAGATGACCGCCGCAAAGCGCGCTGAGCTTGCGGCTGAGCGCGACGCCGCTGTCGCAGCAGCCACGACGGACAAAGCGAAGAACCGTATCACGCGAGACTACAAGGCGCAGATTGAGAGCAACACCTACACAGGTGTAGCGTACCTCGACGTGAAGCAAGAGTTCACCGACCTTGAATGGGGTGCGTTCAACCAAGAGCTGGACGCAGTAGCGTACACCGCGCGCGACGTACTGGAGAGTATCCTCACCAAGTACGACCAAGAGGTATCCTACTCATACCGCCGACTAGAGAAGCAGATGACTGCCGCCATGACAGATGACGACCGCGCCCTGATGGACCGCGCAGTTCGTCGGTACGTGGAAATACAAGACGCGGGCTTAACCACCTTTGAGGATGGGCAGATCGACCCGTCGACTCGGGACACAGCTGGAGCAGAAAAGTTCCTGATCCAGTTCAACGCCGCCCTGCTGGGCACAGGCCGTGACCGTATCTATGGGCTGTTTACTCCGAACGCGGACAACAACGGCGTCGTAGCGTTCCCCGAGAGCGAGCGGCAAGAGCTCATAGACATGATTGACGGGCTTCGTGCCCGGTATAATCCGCCATCAAAAGACGGAGGCTCACCGGCCGCCGAAGCTCGGCGCGTGGTGCAACGTGAAGTCCAGCTCATTGCACAGCAGCTCACTGTGACTCAAGACGCTGAGAAGGCTGCTGTCCGTACGATTCAGACAGCATATGTGCCTATCGTGCGTGCGGGTGAGTACCAGACGAGCGTGGTGTTCACCGCGGCGGGCGGTACTAAGTTCGCACTTGGTGAGAGCTACCGTGAGCAAGCCCCGTACATGCAGTTCGCAAAGCAGTCAGACGCTGACCGCGCAGCCACAGAGATCACAGACCTGTTCGGTGACATTGAGCATACCGTAGAGGTGTGGGACCCAGAGGCTGACAACGGCCGCGGCAAGCTCGTGATGAAGAAGGGCAAGCTGTCGGCAAGCAGTGGCACTGTCCTCGACGCACCTACCACGGACCCAGAAATCAGCCACGACGCCGCGCTGCGGTTCATTCGCCGGTTCGGTATTTCACTGACACCTCAGAAGCTGGAGCAGATTATTACTGCGTCAACTACCAGTGGTAACCGCGCGATCCTGCGCCAACTAAGAGCGGGCTTCACACCCGGTGCACCCAACGACTTGACCAGTGCGATCTCAGCGCACATTGAGTCGCGCGCATCCACCGTCGCACGGAACAAGACCGGAGTGGAACTGGAGAATGTGCTCGATATCAAGGGCGACGCTAAGGACCTATGGCTCGGTAGCAAGCAGAAGTACGACACACTCAAGTCGGAGTACGAGCGGCTCAAGGCCGCGGCTAACCCGAACGACGACGCGATCAGCGTGGCGCGCCAGAAGTTTGAGCAGTACCACCGGTGGTATGTCACCGAGGACTCACCTGCAAACGCAAACAAGTTCTACAACGAAGCCCGCACGGCAGTGGCGTTCCTAGACCAGCAGAAGGGCGTGCTGGAAACCGACCTCGCAAATAACAAACACATCGCGGCTTTGCAGATGATGACATCTGTCAGTTACCTTGGTTTTATGGCGGCGTCTGGTGCGCTAAACGTAGCCAGTGTGTTCACCAACGTACCGGCCGCACTAGGGACAGTGAATCATAAGACGGGTTTCGGGGGCGGCTTCGGGATCATACGCGCAACCACAGAGCTCGCCCGCATGACAAAGGTGGCCGCCGGATTGGGCGGGCAGAAAGACACCGCCGAGTATTGGAAGGGGCTTACTGCCGCGCAGCTAAAAGACATGGGTATCGCGTCCGAGACGCGGGATTTCATAACCCTTGGTATTGAAAGCGGTATCTTCCAAGCAGCACAGACCAACTCGCTCATCGGCTCGGCCCGTGGGCGCGCCACATCCGGCGGTGCGCAAAAGTTTCTGACGACGTACATGTCCCCGTTCAACTGGACAGAACAAGTGGGCCGCAGGGCCACAGGCTTAGCGAGCTTCGAGCTTATGTTCCAGCGGCAGCTGGCGGCTGGTAAATCGCGAGCGGAAGCCGCAGAGGCGGCGGCAAAGTTCTCTGTGGAGATCGTGTCCACCACGCTAGGGGACTACACCTCTGTAAACCGACCTGCATTGTTCCGGGGCGGGGTGCTGCAGTTTACGTTCATGTTCAAGATGTTCACGGTGAACACCGCAGCGCTCGTAGCCAACCTACCGCCGGCGGGGCAAGCGGCATTGTTAGGGTCACTGCTACTGCTCAGCGGTTTGCGTGGTGTGCCCTACGCCGAAGACATCGAGGACCTCGTCAACACCCTCGCGCAGAAGTTTGGTATACCTATGCCCAGCATCCGGGACTCTATTCGCCGCAGCGGTGACGAGCTTGTGCCCGGCTTAGGGGAGATACTCGTAAGCGGCGCGCTCAACCGCGTCATACCATTCGACGTCGGTGTCCGCTTCTCCGCTGGGGACATCATACCGGGCACCGGTATCGGCCTCGCTGGGGCCGATGTGTCGCGCGAGCTCATAGAAATTGGCGGGCCAATGGCGTCGTGGATACAGCAGATGGTGGGCACCGCAGGTAATGCGGCCGACATTCTGCCCGGAGGAAAAGCCTTCTCCCTTGAGGCAACACTGCGAGAGTCGCCGGTATCGTTCCTGCGCGCCGCGGCGGACGCATACGCCTTCGAAAAGCATGGGGCCGTCGTGGATAAACGCGGGTATGTGGTATCAGAAGACTATACCGCCCTCGTAGGTCTCGGGCGTATCCTCGGCCTCCAGCCGAACGCAGCGTCTGCAGCGTACGGGGCTGTGCGCGAAGCCAAGCTCATCGTGGAGTACCAGAAGTCTATGTCCGTGTACTACCGTGACCGCATCGTGGCTGCCACAGTGGCTGGTGACAACGCCGAGGTACAGGCGCTGTACGCCGAGGTCCGCGACTGGAACGCGTCTGCTGAGGGTACAGGGCTGGAGGTTGTCGGGCTCAACAAACGCGTCAGTAGTGCCTTACGGTCACAACGTATAGGCGCCAGCGAGCGGTTTCTGAAGACCACGCCGCTGGCCTCAAGGAGTACAGCACAGCGGATCGTGGACGCTTACATTGCAGAGTGACTAGGTGTCACTCTGCATTAACTTAGTAAACACGGCGTCCTCGTGTGCGTGCTGTAACCCTTCGAGGATTGAGCTCATACGCGGGTGACTCAGGTTGATACCGATGACGTAGCACTGCGGCACGGAGAGCGGCGTGTTCTTAGCGAGCGACGCCTTCTTTGACCTCGGTGTTGCGTCGGCCCCATCCGTAACCAGCTGCTCAGTAAACTCCCGTGGGTTCCCGCCCTTCTCGGCAAACCACTTGCGGAAGTTCGAACGCTCCAACAGCATAACGCCACCGATAAAGTCAGTTGAGCCGTGCGCCCGTTGGCCGTCAACGCGTACCCGAATCGCGCCCTTCGGCAGCGTGTCGTATATAGGCTGCGGCCCCTTACCCGGCTCGTGGCACACGACAACCGTCTCACGTAGGTGCTCGTTGACATACTCCGAAAGCAGGTCGAAGTGGTCCAGTGCGTTGTCCTGCACAGCTTCACGCATGGAGTCCAGCTGCATGATTACCCAGTTGGTGCACTCGACGGAATCGAAGTCGATGATGCCCCACTCATGGGCCAGCCGCAGGCACAGCTCTGTCAGGACGACAGCAATTTCCCAGTACCGCTCGACGCCGTCGAACTTCACACCATACCGCGACTCGAACTCGTCCAGTGCGTTCGCGATCATAGCCCGCAGGCCCTGATCGCCAATCTCCATGATCTTGTGTAGGAACATGCGCCCCGCCCACCCGTAGTTCTCAGTGAACAGGCGGTGTATCTTACGACCGAAGTCTGTGCCGTCGCCAAACAACGGTGACTTGTTGACCCGGAGCTCCAGTAGACGCGCGAGCTGCGCGTCTGTCTCATGCCCTGTGGATATCAGCTTACTGGTAATCGGTCTGTTGGTGGACAGCGTTGAGAACAGGGCCCACTCCCGTGGGGCCCTCTCTTCTGCGGTGCGTGACAGTCGTGCCTTGTCGCGCCCTTGGCTCACCCAATACAGGTAGTCACCAACGTCCTTGTCCGACATCTGCGTGGCTTCGTCCACCGTCATGGGTAGGTGGGCATATGTACCAAACCTATTGAACAGAGAGTTCGCAGTGAACTTGGATTGGAAGTGCAGCTTCTCTGGGTCGCCCCATACTGACTGCTGCATCAGCTGCGCCAGTGACTTACCGCTACCGGATGGGCCATAGAACGAGACGGTCGTACCCTTGAGCCCTGTGAACTGCATGAGGATCGAGGCGAACCCGATGCCTATGGAGAACTGGTGAGCGTTAAGTTTGCCCTTGCGCAGTAGACCTGTTCCGGCCTTCCACGTCTCGAAGCTGCCCTTCGTGGTATACATGTCGCTACCCGCGCGCGTGCTGCGGGCAGACAGGCGGATCGTCTCTGCGGTCACGACGCCACTGGTGCTGCGGCGGAACAGGTCGTCGCCAAGGACGAACACTTCATTGTCTTCCTTCCAGCCCATGGTCGAGTACAGGTTAGTGACTGTTCGTACCTTGCGTAGTTCATTGATGTAAGCGCGTAGCATGATCTGAAAGTACTCCGTTTGCCGCTTGGTCTCGAGCATTATGCCTTGGTCAGCAACAGCGCCAACGAACTCGCGGTAAGAACCATCGGCTAAGTAGGCAAGCCGCAGCGTAAGGACGAGCCAGCCAACATGCGGGCGCTCCCACATGAACTGCGCCACCTCGTAGCCCAGCGCCTCGTCATACCCGTAGCTCAAAGGGTATAGGTCAAAGTCGCATATAGATATTTCTGCCCCGTCTATGACCGCCATCATCCCCTTGGATGTCCGCTTGAACGGTTTAGGTACCGTGATGTCAGTGATGACTTCGGCAGGCGCGGTCGCGCTGGTGTCCACCTCTTTATGCCGCACACCCAGTCGCGCTGGGCTGCCTATCCTGCCAGCATGGACACAACCCTTACACCCAGCAGGGCGCTCGGACTCCAGCTTGGCACAAGTAGTGGGTCCTGTAGCCTGTGCCTGCCACTGCTGCGTCTTGCGTAACGTGTCTGACTCAGAGTAACTCGGGTGGTGCTCGCTCCACAGCTTAGCTGTGCCCTCAGGGTCCTCGCAGAACGCAGCCACACCCAGCACGGCATACCACATGGGCTCGGAAACCTTGTCTTGGTTCTCCGTGGCCCACTTCATCTGCGCGCAGTTGGATACCACTAGGCTACCAATAGCCGGCGGCATGTCTGTCTTGACTGCTAGGCTGTCCAACAGGCCGCTGTTCTTAGGTTTCACAGGGCCGGACGTAGCGTTATAGTAGTACGCCAGCGCCTTGCGCAGTGCATCCACCGTGGTGTCACCACCGTCGAGGATAACACGCACGCGCTTAGGCGCAGTCGGGTCCTTGTAGTTGTGAGTGCCAACGGGGCGCAGCACCAGCGCGGCGTCTGCCGTCTTGGTCACGTCGATGTCGAAGCCCCGAGCCTTGGCCGCGTCCTTGAGAGCACGCGCAAGTGGTGTCCACTCATCACGGTCGAGGTCACGATCAAGCACCCAGTAGGTGTGAAGCCCATAACCCGAGCGCACGACCAGCGGCTTGGGCAAACCTGTTTCTTCTATGAACTTGCCGAGGGCTTGTAGCCCCTCTTTCCACGTGGGGAACGGCTTGTCTGGACCGCAGTCTACGTCAATGGTGAGCACGCGGATCGCGTGTACGTTCACCTGCTTACGACTGCTGGCGTCCTTGAAACTAGAAATAGCAAAGTAAGTGTCCTGCCCACGCTGGTCTCTGTCTAGTACTGCTTCGGTCAAGTCGGTGATCGAATCATAGAACCGCTGTGCGCGACCCCATGAGCAGTACTTCCCCCCTGTTGGCAGAACACGCTGGAGAAAGTCCAACGTATCCATGTGTCACGCCTTACTCTGATGTAATAGGGGAGGGTTTATCCCTCCCCGTTTTGTTACTCTACTCGACGGCCCCTAAAATCTCAAGCAGGGAGCGCAGTCTGGCGTTGCTGTGCTGGAACTTGGCCCCATCGGGGGGCCAAGCGCCGTCTTTCAGAAGGGGCAGGAGCTGCCGCAGCAGGTCCCGAACGCGCTTATCGTTGCGCTCCCGTAGCGGCCCGCCGTCCACCCACTTATAGTAGGTGGCGCGGGACACTTCGAGCAGCTGGCACATGTCCTTGATTGTAAGGCCCATGCGCTCGCGGACTAACTCCACCTTCTCAAAATCGAGAGGTGTATTAGTCATCGTCGTCTCCCACCAGAGCTGCGATCTCGTCCGCCAAGCTGGACACTTCGTCGTCCACCACGGTGGCTGCCTTGGGCTCAGACTTGGGCTTTGCTGCTGCCTTGGGTGCTTCGGCAGGGGCTGCCTTGGCTGCGCCAAACCCACGCTTGGGTGCTTCGGCAGCGGCGGGCGCTGCGACTTCTTCCTCGATCTCAGGCTCAGGCTTCGCTACCTTGACCGCGGCCTTGCGGGGCGTCGAC
>Ga0222649_1000182_pt1 | contig 23490 bp, 25 predicted proteins | sample AntAcemetagen337_FD_179865 | JGI IMG/M metagenome (GOLD analysis project Ga0222649, IMG submission 179865) | Saline water microbial communities from Ace Lake, Antarctica - #337 | ecosystem: Environmental > Aquatic > Non-marine Saline and Alkaline > Saline | place: Antarctica: Ace Lake... | reverse complement strand
TTAAGACTAGAGTTTGCTGCACAAATATGAAAGGTTTGTGACATGTTCGAACTAACCTATATAGCCGCTGCGGCGGCTTTACTGCTAGGCCCCAGAATAGTGCGCCGGCTCACTCTCTCAGCAGCCAAAGACATGTCGCTTGCGGGGCATGTTCGAATGGCCAAGCGTGTCAGCAAGTGGATACCGTCCTACGACTTGATTGATGACGTTTTTTATGCTGCTGACGGCGCTACCAGTGTGATCGCGGAGCACCGTAAAGCAGGCTTCCTTGCCTTGGCTGATCGTCTTGAAACCCGATCACCAAGAACAATCGCCGCCACTGCTGAGGCACGAGAGACTCTGTCTGACTTACAACTCATTAGCCGAAATCGCGCACCATTCCCCTTCCGTAGGCACGTACAACAACACCTCAAGATCGGCAGCTTTTGGGCATCTGCGCAAGGTACATCTCTCACTGATTTAGACGGTAATGCATTCATAGACTTAACAGGCTCATACGGTGTGAACCTATTGGGAGCAGACTTCTACAAAGAGAATATGCGTGAGACATTCCCGACAGCGGCGACTTTGGGCGCAACACTAGGCGGCTATCAGCCACAGGTACTTGAAACCTTGGCAATCTTGCGTCGCATCTCTGGTATGGACGAGATGTCTTTCCACATGTCGGGCACAGAGGCAGTCATGCAGGCGGTTCGCTTGGCGCGCTACCACACAGGTAAGCGCTATATGGTGCGCTTCGCCGGCGCCTACAACGGATGGTGGGAGGACACGCAGCCTGGCCCTGGAAATCCCCTGCCCCCGGGCTACACCTACACCCTCAGGGATATGCATGCCAACACCTTGCGCGTGTTGCGTCAACGGCGTGACATCGCCTGCGTGGTCATCAATCCTGTGCAAGCCATGCATCCAAACCGAATGGCTCCAGGGGACTCGACGCTGATAGCTGGATCGCGAAAAACCAACTATGACCGAGAGGCCTACACACAATGGCTCAAGCAGTTGCGTGCCGTGTGTACACAACGCGGCATCGTCCTCATCATGGACGAGGTATTCGTGGGGTTCCGTCTCGCCAAAGGCGGTGCGCAAGCGTACTTTAATGTACAGGCAGATCTCGTCACTTATGGAAAGACCCTGGGAGGCGGTTATCCCGTTGGCGTGGTGTGTGGCAAACGGGCGTTGATGCGTCGATTTAAAGAGGATAAACCTGGAGATATCTGTTTTGCACGGGGCACATTCAACGCTCACCCACACGTGATGGCGGCCATGCACGGTTTTTTAAAGCATATTGAAACGCCTGGCATGATCGCAACGTACGCTGATCTGGACGACATTTGGCACCGACGCACGACACAGTTCAACTTGGCTATGGTCGCCGCTGGATTACCCGTTCAAGCAACCAGCATGTCAACCATTTGGTCGATTTCCTACACACAACCGTCTCGATACCATTGGTTGTATCAGTATTATTTGCGGGATGCTGGCCTTGCACTAAGCTGGATAGGCACAGGGCGCCTTATCTTCACGCTGAACTTTACCGAGGAAAATATGCAAACCGTGATCGAGCGGTTTGTTGATGCCGGGAAAAAAATGTGTGCTGATGGCTGGTGGTCTCAAATTGACCCTGCTCAAACCAAACTCGATCAACTGACCTTGAAAACTATTCGAAAACAGTTGCTGCGTGAAATAGTGTCAACCAAACTAGGCTTTTCAAGCTGATATAACTTTGCGTGCTGACAAGTAGAAAAGCCCACTCACGTGGGCTCTTTTTTTATTACTCAACCAAATCAAAAAACGTGCTTGCCAATATCGGGGTCGATCAACTCACCCCGCATCAAGTACAGAGGTGCCTTGTAATACAGTTTGGCATCGTGAAAGGGATCTGTCATGATCTTGATGGCCCAAACCAGTCCGGTTGGGACATCACGAATAAAAAATAAATGTACCGTACGGAACAACAAACCGCCTAAACCCACGTAAAGCCAACAGGTGCCCAAATTCAGCAACCACTCGTAGATACCTACCGGCAACGCGAACGCCCCAAACAAAGTGGGGTCTGACCACAAGACCAATGGAGATACCGCCCAAATAGCCATCAACACGACCTTACGCCGAAGGTTGTAGCCCACTTTTATTTCTTCTTTGAATTCATGGGTCGCTTGGTTCACCTTGTCGTAGCCCTTTGGTTCAAAGAAAAAATGACCCGCCTGACGAGACGTCATAGATACCGACCACGCGATTAATGCTGCGAGCGCGGGATTGACAAAAAGCATGACGTAAGAAGCCAAAAAACTAAGTGCGCTTACAAAATGCAAAGACTGGTTGATTCGACTATGGTGATAGTAACGGTGATCATCCCAACGCTGCGTGTGAAGATCTTTAAATAAGTCGCGCATGGTTTTCCTCTTTGATGAAAAATCCCTGATTGGCCAAAATGGCAGATCTTTGGTTCTAATACCTATCTTGGCAAAGAATTGTGAACGCTTCATGACAAGTTCATCAATTCATGAAACTGTCAAAAGTCTGTCATTACACCGTCACATTTTTTTGTAATAGTGATTAGATGACTGAATCAATCACCTCAGAAAAAATACGTATCGAGTCTTATCCAGCATCAAAAAAAAAGCTTCGCGTAGCACTTGTCACCGAAACCTACCCACCAGAAATAAACGGCGTTGCGATCACCATCGAGCGTTTAGTAAGCGGCCTTCGCGCAGAAAATCACGAGATACAACTGGTGAGACCACGGCATGTAATAGATGCTGGACGACACTTTGATGAGGGCTATCAACCTGTCCTGACCCGCGGTTTTCCGATCCCGCGATATCCCGAACTCCGTATGGGCGCTCCTGCAAGCCGCTTATTGACAAGCTGCTGGAAAGACAATAGCCCAGATCTGGTGCACATTGCAACAGAGGGGCCACTTGGCTGGTCTGCGTTAAAAGTTGCACGTAAATTAAACATCCCTACCACCAGCGATTTTCGAACCAATTTCGATGTGTATAGCCGTCACTACGGGGTAGGCTGGCTCAAGCGGCCTATTGGCGTTTATCTCAAACGCTTCCACAATTTGACACAATGCACCATGGTTCCTACCGCAGGGCTTGGGGAAGAACTGACGCAGCGCGGTTTCCACAACGTAAAAGTTGTGGCACGCGGTATTGACACAGACTTATTTAACAGCAATCGACGTAGCACGACACTGCGCCAGCAATGGGGGGTTGAAGAAGACCAACCCGTTGTCTTGTCGGTTGGACGCCTTGCGCCTGAAAAGAATCTCTCATTGCTGGTACAAACCTACCGCCAAATGAAATCATCTAATCCGGATATTCAACTGGTGATCGTCGGCGATGGCCCCTCGAAGGACATGATCCGCAAAGCTTGTCCGGATGCTATTTTCGCAGGCGTTCAAACCGGAGAGGTACTCGCAACCCATTACGCAAGCGCCGACATATTCCTTTTTCCAAGTTTGTCGGAAACTTACGGAAATGTCACGCTAGAAGCATTAGCCAGTGGACTTGCATGCGTTGCGTTCAACTACGCGGCCGCATCGGAACGGATTCGGAACGGCGTGAATGGTCTGCTCGCACCTTGCGACAAGGCTCAACTTTTTGTCGACCACGCCGTCAAATTGGCCGGTGATGACGCGCAACGGCTATCGCTTAGATTGAATGCGGAGCAATCGGTGGTGCCCTTCGACTGGAAAAAAATAATTGGCGAAGTGGAGACGACTTGGATAGACCTCCTCTGCCGACATGCTGTGTCTCAATCAGCTACTAAGGGCTGGCCTGCGAACGGATCGCCCGTTTGAACCACGCACAATTATTTAATAGCAAGAGCCCCATGGTAATAGATAGCAAACTTCCCAACATCACCATCATTGAAACAAGGCCCACGCCGTCTCTATAAAATCCAGCGTACGCAGCGAGCAAAACAAGAGTTGCTAGATTCTCGTTAAAGCCCTGCACGGCAATGGATAGTCCGGGTCTTAACTTGCGGTGCCCACGGTATTGCAACAGTGCATTCATGGGAACAACCACAGCACCTCCCAAAAATCCAACAAGCCACAACATCACTACAGCCCACTCGATGCTAACGGTAAGCGCCGCTAAGGCAACAACCACGCCAAGTAAAACACCCGAAAATAAAACAAGAACACTGCGCGATAACGTGATTCGTGCCGCAGACACCCACGCCCCGACAACAACACCAAGCGCAACCGTTGCCTGCAGATAAGCGGCGCCCGATAGACTAAAACCAAGAACAAGCTGCGCCCATTCAATGACCGCAAATTGCATAACAGCGCTTACCCCCCAAAAAATAGTCGTAACTGCAAGAGCTAGTCCACCAAACGGATCCACCCACAGCGACCTATTTGCCGCCATAAACGTTTTTAAATAACGGGCATTTACAAATGAATTCGCACAATTCAGGTTACGAAAGTGCGGCAGCCGGTGCATCACACCCGCATTAACCAGTCCCGCTGACAGATAAAGGATCAGAACGACGGTCAGCGCACCGAGATATCGGCTTTCTACAAGATAAGACTGCTGCCAACCAGATCCTTTGAAAAGACCCCAAGCACTCCATAGGTCCACCAACCAGCTAGACACCAGCCAACCTCCAATGCCGACGCCCATCAGAACCGACAGCACGACTGTGACCTCTAGCCAGCCATTGGCGCGAACCAGCAACTTGGGCAAGACGGTCTCAGTGACCAATCCGTACTTTGCCGGCGCGTAAACAGATGCACCGAATCCAACAACAGCAAAGCATAGAAAAGGATGTAAGCCCAGCAGGAGAAATATCGCTCCAGCGAACTTGACGGCATTCATGAGGATCATAAGATCCCGTTTGATAAACGCGTCGGCAACATGTCCCACCCAAGGTGCCAATGCCACATAGGAAAACGTGAAGGTGAGCTTCAAAACTGGTGCCCACCAGGGCGGGTAGCCCTGCTCGGACAAGAAGGCAATACCGACAATCAACAATGCGCTGTCAGCGAGACCTGATAAAAACTGGGCTGCTATAAGCCAATAAAAGCCTTTAGGCATCATGATGGCAACGCACAGTCAAACAGTCCAATATGAATTAGCGTCGCATCACCACGTAACGCAAAATGCGTATAAATGACTGATCAAAGCCAGTATGGGTAGTATTGCGCAGCGCGACTCATACCGATAGACTCGCCTTTGATAAGTCAGACTCAGCAAATGTATTTAAGGGCGTCAGTGCGCTAATTCCGGTAGCCTGAGCCAACGAATTGCGTCGACCAATGCCTTGATACACCAGGCCAAGAGAGGCAGTTTCAGTGAGACTGAATATGTTGCGCCCGTCTAGGACGATGGGGCTAGCTAAGGCATGTTTGACCTGTGCTAAGTCGGCTTGCTTGAATTCATCCCATTCGGTCAAAACCAATAATGCATCCGCATTCGCCAGCGCACTCATCGCATCTAAAGCAAACGAAAACTGTGGGACGCGAGCAATCGACAGTCCTAAATCATCACTCAAGACACGCGCGGCCTCGTCCATTGCAACTGGATCGAACGCAGCTATTTTGGCACCGCGACGCAACAAGGCCTCAATCACAACACGACTAGGCGCCTCACGCATGTCGTTTGTGTTGGGCTTAAAAGCGAGTCCCCAAATAGCAAACTGGCGCCCACGCAAGTTCTCACCGAAGCGTTCGACGATTGCGTCCACTAAAATATTTTTTTGTGCATTGTTCACCTCCTCTACCGCCTCGACCACGCGCATTCGCAGGCCACGCGCATGCGCTGACTGTACCAAGGCCTTGGTATCTTTCGGGAAACAACTTCCGCCGTATCCCGCACCAGCTTGCAGGAAACTCTTACCGATTCTCTTATCGGACCCGATCCCCATACGTATGCAATCGATATCAGCCCCCACTTTCTCCGCGAGGGTCGCCATTTCGTTCATGAAGGAGATACGCGTTGCGAGCATCGCATTCGCCGCGTACTTAGTAAGTTCAGAACTAGCGCAATCCATCCAAATGATTTGCTTCGAAGAAGCTACTAGGGGCTGGTACACCTTCTCCATCAGCGCTTTTGTACGGGTGTAATGACCGTCATTGCTCAGTCCGATCACAACACGATCGGGCGACATAAAGTCTGCAATCGCATCGCCCTCACGCAAAAACTCAGGATTAGATGTAACAGAAAAAACCACCGACTCCGCGACATCGCGTTCTTGTAAAACTCGCTGTATTTCGGAATGTACCAACGCTGCAGATCCAACTGGAACGGTCGATTTATTAACTATGACTTTGAATGACTTCATAACGCGACCGATTTCGCCAGCTGCTGACAGCACGTAGCGCAAGTCGGCAGACCCATCCTCCATTGGTGGGGTTCCCACCGCAATAAAGATGACCTCAGCATGGTCGACAGCGCGACTCATCGCCGCAGTAAATTGAAGACGCCCCGCAGCAGCATTATTTGTAATCAGCAAGTCGAGACCGGGCTCATGTATCGGGACTGTCCCCGCCTGCAGCAATGTGATCCGCCCCATATCATTGTCAACAACCATCACGTCGTGACCAACTTCAGAGAGGCAAACAGCCGTTACCAAACCGACGTAACCCGCACCAATCACAGCAATCTTCATACAGCACTCCATTATTGAGAATGTGAATATTTTGTTTGTCAAATATGAAGGTACTGTGAAACTTTTATGGTGGTTTTGTGACGAACTACGGTTCTATCAATTTATTGCAGTTTTGACATCAATTTGTCATACACAGATTGGATCATGTAGTTTCGGCCACTACAACAGACCACCAATGCACTATCGTACGATCTTCATATCCGACCTGCACTTAGGAACACGTGGCTGCCAAGCTGAAGCTTTACTGGAATTTTTAAAAGACAACGAAAGTGATTACCTTTACCTGATCGGTGATATTTTCGATGGCTGGCAGCTGAGAAAAAAATGGTATTGGCCCCAGGCGCACAACGATATCGTTCAAAAGCTTTTGCGCAAGGCACGCAAAGGTTGCAAGGTTATTTTCATCCCTGGCAACCATGATGAATTCGCAAGGCCTTTCGTTGGTCACGCGTTCGGAGACATCGACGTACAACGCGAAGCTATACACGTAACCGCCAACGGAAAAAAAATGCTGGTCATTCATGGCGATGACTTTGATGGCATCATTCAGTGCGCCAAGTGGCTCGCTTATACGGGCGACACGCTATACACTTTTGCACTGGCCTTAAACCGTGTTCTCAATCGCTCACGTCGGCGCCTAGGGTTGTCCTACTGGTCGCTGTCAGCCTACTTGAAACTGAAAGTAAAACGTGCTGTCAGCTATATCGATAGCTTTGAGGTAGCGGTTGCACAAGCGGCCAGAGAGAGAGGCCTGGACGGTGTTGTTTGTGGCCATATTCACAACGCAGAGATGCGAGATATAGACGGCGTTTTGTATTGTAATGACGGCGATTGGGTAGAAAGCCTCACCGCGCTGGCAGAGGACAGCGAGGGAAATCTTCAAATTCTCAAGTGGGGCGAGCGTGCACTACCAAAGGCGCTTCCAACCGACACTTCAATGGAGGAGCGCTTGGTCCTAGACATGTTTAAATCTGCCAAGGAAATATAGCAACCGTTATTAAATTTTTATTGTTAGCTCATTTTTTTATCAACACAGCTATTTTGTCCTGTTCAAAAAACAGAATCGGTCGAGAATAAATTCTTGATGCGAACAACAGAAATTACCAAACCACCCACTTCAAAACAGTCACGTATCAAAACTCTTAGCGTTAACAAGCAGCGCGCAACTTACGCTGTTCAGATTGAACGCGAGCAACAGAAACGAAGCAAAGCGCTCAAGACATTGCAGGTGGCGTACTCATAACTCGCACAAGAGTATGTATGGATGGACAGTAACTGGCATTTATATGGCAAGTCTATGTGCGCTTCAAACTTGCTTAGATGTGCGATTTAGACCCAGAAAGCTACATGTCAAATACGCCGAGGCTTGAAGCCGGTTCTGTTGTAATAGTGACGTAAAGGCCCGCACTGCTGGAGCTATTACCCGTGATGGCAAAAAACACAAGCGAACGCCTCGAACCAAAGTTAAGCCCGGGAGACAGATGAAAAAATGGCAAGTTGAGACAGAAAACACATAAAAAAAGCCCGTGCGGCATTCGCATCGGGCTTCGCTCATGACGCTGCAAAGCAAACGCCAAACAAGCAACTTTACTTAGGAATAATAACGGAGTCGATGACGTGAATTACACCGTTGCTAGCCACAATGTCGGTCTTGATCACTTTGGCGTTGTCTACGCTAACACCACCCATTGTCGAGACGGTGATCTCTGAGCCCTGAACGGTTTTAACTTTGCCAGCCTTCACGTCGGCGGCCATCACTTTGCCAGCAACCACATGGTAGGTCAGCACAGCAGTGAGTTTCGCCTTGTCTTTCAACAATGCATCAAGGTCAGCCTTGGGGATTTTGGCAAAGGCTGCGTCCGTAGGTGCAAACACAGTGAATGGGCCCTTGCCCTTAAGAGTTGCGACCAAGTCAGCAGCAGTCAATGCCGCTGCCAAAGTATTGAAACTTCCGGCTTTAACAGCCGTATCCACGATGTCCATTTTCTTGTCATCCATTTTGCCGCCGCCATGGCTACCTGCGAATGCAGGCATGCCAATGAACATGAACGCGGAAATAAGCGCAGTAATCAGAGTTTTCATAGAGATACCTTGAAAGAGTGAGGTTAAAAAAAAAGCCAGGTGAATGATATGTGCAATCGACTTTAATAGCGTTGATAAAAATTTATAACACACACAGAATATGGATATTCATCAAACGGCTGAGTCGACGCACGCGCGCCCAATTCACAAATTTCTTGTGCAAATTGGTTTGGTCGCGCTTTTGGCGGTTTGGGCCAATCACTCTTTAGGTCAGGAACGTTTTGTACCCTCCCCGTTAGACATAGTTCTACCCACTTCGGTACACACCCGGGGCGGGAAACAAGATTCCTTACACACCTTGGATCAGGCATGGCGAGCACAGCCACAAGATCTCGATGCAGCGCTGGTCTATGCACGTGCGGTGTTTAACCTGGGACTATCAGAAGGTGATTTGCGCTGGTTTGGCTCGGCCAAAGCTGCCTTGTCGCCCTGGTGGCGAGCGTCCGACTTGCCAGCCGAGGCCTACTTTTTAAGGGGCCTGGTAAAGCAAGGGTTTCACGACTTTGATGAAGGCTTGCAGGACATTGACCACGCTATAAACTTGGAGCCCGACCGTCCAGAATTGTGGTCTTGGCGCTTTGCGCTTCACTTGCTGTTTGCAGATATGGCCTCTGCGCGGCAAGACACCGAGGAAATCGCTCGACGATTCGGTGAGGAAGAAGCAAATGTGTATCGCGCTGTGTTGCTTTACCGTACTGGTCAGCCATTACAAGCCGTGCAACTGTTGACTCAGATCGTCCAATCACCCAGCTACCAAGATGCGGGCTCGCAAGACTGGTTGGGGTTTCATCTCGGCGAAGCGCACCGCGTGGCGGGACAGCCGGATATGGCCATAACTGTTTGGCGTGAGCGCTTAAAGCTCAGCGCTCGCTCGCACTTGCTTAGATTGTCGCTAGCTGAGCTGCTCAACAAACAGGGCCGTTACCAACAGGCCAAAGCGACGGCCATTTTTCAAACCGATTTAAGTAACTTGAGTGACGCGCTGTTGATGCAGGCACTGCTAGCTAGCCGTGGCACCAAGAACGCGGATGAAGCACGATTGGCTGACTTGATGGATGCTCGCCTAAAGACGCAAGCGCTGCGGCGCGAGGCACTAATTGAGCGCCCAAAGCTCGTATATCAAATTTCTTACGGCAAAGACCTGCCCTCAGGCTTGGCTTTGTCGATAGAAAACTGGCGTTTGCAAAAAGAACCTCCCGATGCTTTGCTTTTTGTGCAGGTAGCGTTGGCGCTAGGGCAGCCCCACGCCGCCGAGCCAGTGGTTGTATGGATGGAGCAAACAGGCTATTTGGACCCAGAACTGAATGCAGCAGTTAAACGACTCAAGTCTCACCCAAGCTGGAAGGGATTGCGCTCATGAACGCGAACTGGCGAGCACTTTTCAAACTCAAGATCGGGCGTGGCCTGCTGACCCCGTGCTTGCTACTGGTAAGCGTGATGTTTGTAGGCGAGGTGTCGGCGCACTCCAGCAGCAACAGCTACCTCACACTCAGTTCAGCGAACGGGCAGCTGACGATGCGTGCAGACATTCACTTGCGCGATGTAGACCTGACCTTTAATTTGGATGAGAACCAAGATGGTCAAGTAACTTGGGGCGAGGCGATGCGCCGACGTGCCGAACTCCAAGCATGGCTAGCGCAAGGTATCGCCCTAAGTTCATCGGATGAAAACTGCGACTTGGGTGAGGCAGATTTGCAAGCAAGTCGACATGCCGATGGGCTTTATTTGAGCGCCATGTGGACATCGGTGTGCTCTGGTCTGGCGAATTCGCCAGACTGGGCGGAACAAGCCAACTTAAGGCTTCGTTACAGCCTCATGTTCGACCAAGATGATCTGCATCGAGGTCTTCTCAAGGTGGACTTTCCCAGCTACCAAAGCAGTGCCTTGTTAAGTCCAGATCGACCAAAAACCCAAATTAATGCAGCCAATAGCGGTCCGACCAGTATCTTTCTACGTTACGTCTTGGAAGGTGTTTGGCACATCTGGATTGGTATAGACCACATCGTCTTTTTACTTAGTCTGCTGGTGCTAGCGCCGCTGCAGTCTTCCCGCCAACGTGTCGTGCATTGGCATGCTGCCACGATTGCCCGTCCCGTCGTGTTGGACGTATTGGCAGTTGTCACGGCCTTCACAGTAGCGCACTCCATCACGCTAGGCTTGACCATCACTGGTTGGCTCACACCACCAGCTGACCTAGTGGAGCCAGCGATTGCCCTGTCTGTGGTGTTGGCGGCACTGAACAACTTACTGGGTTTCAGCGCCCTCAAACGCTGGCGGTTGGCATTTGTCTTTGGGTTGATTCACGGCTTTGGTTTTGCTAGCGTTCTGCTTGACCTAGGCCTACCGGCCAGCGCCCTTCTTGCTGCCTTAGGCGGCTTCAACATTGGCGTTGAACTCGGACAACTGGCGATCGTGGCAGTGTTTTTACCGTTGGCTTGGACACTTCGCCACACATGGATTTACCGCTGGGTAGTGGTAGTTGGCGGCTCCACAGCCGTTGTGCTGTTGGGTCTTTTTTGGACGCTAGAGCGTGTGGGTTGGTTGGGTTGAATAACGCCTAGGTTACCCACCGCCACAAAACCAATTCCGCTCAAACACTTCACACCGGCACAGTAAATTGACGGCCTGAGCGCGCCCATAACCTGGCTGTCGGTAAATTTAAATCGTTTGATAATAGAAATCCTCCCATATAAATTCCCACTTATCAGATGCGGGGTTTGTGAGGTAATTATGCTGCTTTAGCGTTTTTTAGTATTTGTTAGCGACCGTTTTTAACCCTAATTAGAAACTTTTAAATCCACCGTAGGCGATTTAGCGCGATCTACCTACAATCTACAAATGGAACATCACACACCGGTAAATTTGTCTGATCGCGTAGCGCGGGGCTTTACCAAAAGCTTGCGCTTCGTTGCAGACACCTTTTTTGCCAAACGCTATGGTCACCGCGCAGTAATTCTAGAGACCGTAGCGGCTGTGCCCGGCATGGTGGCGGGCATGTGGACACACCTCAAAAGCTTGCGGCAAATGCGTACCGGCTATGGACCCAAAATAAGAACGTTGCTGGGTGAGGCTGAAAACGAGCGCATGCACCTGATGACTTTTATTGAAATCTCAAAACCCAACACATTTGAAAGAACAGTGGTGTTGATCGCTCAAGCTATTTTTTGGCATGTGTACTTTGTAATTTACGTATTTTTCCCTCGCACCGCGCATCGCATCGTGGGTTACTTTGAAGAAGAGGCGGTGTACAGCTACACCGAATATTTACGTGAGATAGACGAGGGCCGAATCGATAACATTGCAGCTCCAAAAATTGCTATCGACTATTGGAAGTTGTCGGCAAACGCCACCTTGCGAGATGTGGTCATCGCGGTGCGCAAAGACGAGGAAGAGCACCGCGACGTCAACCACGGCTACGCCGACGAATACGACCGTGGCGTTTGGTGAAAGCACAACTCGCCTGGACCTGCAATCCAACGGCAACAGCTATCAATCCTTCTACTAGATATGAGCCAGCCTCTTCAATCACCGTCTTGCTCTGTGACTGAGTCTTGCCCTATTTCGTCGCGTAAAAAGGCCAACGCACTCAGCTCGTAGTCAAGCTTGAACTCAAAGCGACAGATTTGGTCAAGCAACTTTTGCGCTGACTCAATTGCAGCCTCTGCCGTGATTCGCAAAGACGGCTGCGAGTACTGCACACAGTGCGGCCATCTGGGGAGCTGCGGATGAGCGACCCACTGGATGCGCGCTGGCGCGCGGCGCACACGCTACGGGTGCCACACCGGCTTGGCTTTGTGCTAGCCATGCTGTTGCTTGTCAGTTCGGCAATGTGGTGGGTGGTGGTGCAGCTGGACCGCGTCAGCACGGTGGTTGCACTGCCCTACGCCATGTCACCGTCGCTGGTGCATGGTGCGGTGATGAGTTTTGGCTTCATTCCACTTTTTTTCTCCGGCTTCATGTTCACGGCTGGCCCAAAGTGGCTTGATGTCACGCCGCCCAGCGTGCGCCAATTGCTGACGCCTTTGCTGCTGCAAGCTGGCGGCTGGTGGCTGTGGTTGGCCGGCGCGCACCTCGATGTCCGCATCGCGCTATTCGGTTTGACACTCGCCACGCTTGGCCTCATTTGGGTGAGCGGCTTGTTCTGGCAACTTATCTGGCGCAGCCCGGCACTTGACCGGGTGCATGCCATGGTTGTCGGCGTGGGCTGCGTGCTGGGTTGCGTCAGCCTGCTTGGCGTGGCGCTGGCCATGGTCTTGGATGCACCGGAGTTTGCGACCGCCTGCGTGCTCACCGGCTTATGGGGTTTCATCGTCGTCGGCTATGTGGCGGTCGCCCACCGGATGATTCCTTTTTTCACCTCCAGCGCGCTGCCGATGATGGTGGCTTGGCGACCTTTTTGGATGCTCTGGCTGATGCTCGCGACCACTTTTCTGGAGGTGGTGGCGGTCTGGGTCGAGCTGAGCGGGCTGGCGGACGGTGCTGCGGGGGCGACTTGGATGGGCTTGCGTGGCTCACTCGAATTGGCGGCAGGCACTGTCTTGTTGTGGTTGGCTTGGGTCTGGGGGCTTGTGCAAAGCCTGAAAAATAGATTGCTGGCCATGTTGCATATTGGCTTTGTATGGTTGGCCTTGGCCCTGCTGCTGAGTGGCGCGTCTCAATGGCTGGGGGTGTCAAGTGGCATTCCCGCTTTGGGCCTCGGCCCGATGCATGCGCTGAGCATGGGGTGCTTGGCTTCGCTCATGTTGGCGATGGTGACGCGCGTTTCCTGTGCTCACAGCGGGCGGGCGCTGCACGCGGACAAGCTGATCTGGTCACTCTTTTGGCTACTGCAATTGACGACCGTCATGCGAATCGCAGCTGACGCTTATCCCTCTTTAGCGAATGGCCTGCTGCTGCCAGCGGCCTTGTTGTGGGGCGGCGTCATGAGCGTCTGGGGCGTGCACCTAGGCAACTGGTATGGCCGGGTGCGAACCGATGGGCGGCCCGGATGAACGCCGTCCTCGGCGAGCCCACCACGTTGGTGGCCGAGCTCATGCAGTCGCGCCAAACCATCTTGCCAAAGCGCCTGCTGGCCCCCGGCCCTAACGCCTGCCAACTCAACCTCATTTTGTCGGCGGCGGCCACCGCACCCGACCACGGCCAATTAGTCCCTTGGCGCTTTGTATTGGTGCCGCCCACAGCGCGCAGTCGTCTGGCAGACAGCTTTGCCAGCGCCCTGCTCGAACGCGATGACCAAGCCACCCGCGAACAGCAAGCGCAGGCCCGGGGGAAAGCCCACCGCTCGCCGCTGCTGATGCTGCTCGTGGTCGACGGCGGCCGCGGCGATGCAGACATCGACCTGCATGAACGCATTTTGTCGGCAGGCTGTGCGGTGCAGAACATGCTGCTGATGGCCACCGCACAGGGCTTCGGCTCAGCCCTGACCAGCGGCAAAGCCCTCAAGTCGTCCTGCCTGCGGCAGTTGTTTGCTTTGTCGGCGCAAGAACACGCACTGTGCTTTGTGTCGATCGGCAGCGTGCAGTCGCGCAAAGCCGACCGTGCTCGGCCACTGCCACATGACTTTTCAAGCTGCTTGCAAGATATGCCAGCAGACCCCTTCACGACCAGAGGACAACCATGAACATTTCAAAATTTGACGAATTGTTGACCGCTGCGCGCTTGCAACTCGAGCCGCAGCGCATGCTCTTTGTGTTTGCCGGCGTTGAGCTGCCCGACGACTGTACGGCGGCCCAGCGTCAAGGCTTTGAGGCCGGACACGGTGGCACCATGGTGCCGCTGATGTGCACCGACAAGCTAACGCATGCGCTGCTGGACTTGGTTTTGTCACGTTGACTGTCAAGCAACCCGCTCGACTATGCTGCTGGCTTTAACAAAAAAGGCTTGAGTCGAGATGCTGGCTACCAAAGGGATGCGCTTCCCGCTCGACGTAATTCTGGTGTGCATCCGTTGGTACGCAGCCAATCGTCAAGCGTTCAGTAGCCAACGCCCTATGATTGAGCGATAGCTTTGACTGGTTTGTCTTTGTTTGACGGGACGTACGCCACAGCCACTTGTTTAAATTGCTCACTATGGCGTTTTGACATTTCTGTCCTCCTTTGGGTTACTTATTTAAAACCTGTGTTCACACGCTTATTAATCGGCCAACAGCGCCTGAACTTTCTGACAATCGCCATCGCGTTACACGCAGTGGTCGCGATTAGCGCGAGCCAACATTTATTAACAATCTGGCAACCAGCCAAAACGCCTGATCAAGAGGTTGAGGTCTTTTTCATCAAGGTCGAACTACCGCCCGTGATTGAACCCTCGCTTTATCTGCCCATGTCAAAAAAGGAGGCTGCCCCACCAAAACAAATTCTGAAAAACTTCCCTTGACTATGGCCGCACCTTCAGCGCCTACTGCTGACGAATGGACATTTGCCTCCAAGTACACCAACAAAAACAGCAAAGGCTATCGCCACAGCTGTGGCCAGCAAGTGCGCAGCATGATGGGCACAGCTATAGAGGGACCAGATCAGGGTGAGGTGCGCTTTCGCATCGAGATAGCGCCCAACGGCATATTGGCAAAACTCAACACACTGTGGAGCACCTCTTCACACGCTGAAAGACTGGCACGCAAGGCGATCGAAAACATGCCACCATTGCCGCCTACCCCTACGGGCAAGCCGCTAATTTTTGAAAAAACGATTCCATTTTCTCCCTTTTCAACAGACGACAGACCTACCTACAAAGATGACTGCTTGCCTGACACACCGGTATTTAAAAACCCGTTTGCTTGGGATGGTAAATCTGAGCAGGTAAAAGCTCAGCCCGCCCCCTCGCAGCCCAAGCTCGACGCTCAAGCCATGGAAGAATGCATGAGGCAGCTACCCAAAGACTCGATAGAGGCGGAAATTGCCCGTGACCAACGAGTGATGGACCAATGGGGCAGCTCTAAAACAGGTAGATGAATTCGCATTTGCAATGACGAAATCAATCCACCGAGCGGCCCTCACCTTTCACTTCAATGGTTTCGCCATCTCGAATTTGGTAAATCCGCTTAAAAGTTGGGATGATCTTTTCATCATGCGTCACTACGATGATGGCTGTTTGCGACTGCTTGGCCATTTGATTCAAGATACGCATTACACCTGAGGCGCGCTCACTATCTAACGGCGCTGTAGGTTCGTCGGCCAATATGACTGGGGGTCGATTAGCTAATGCGCGTGCTATAGACACCCGCTGCTGCTCGCCGCCTGAGAGCTGTGAAGGCTCAGCCTGTGCACGATGAGCAACATCCAGTGCTCTCAGTAATTCCAGCGCCCGTTCACGCGCTTTGAGGTTACCCACACCAGCCAACATGGGTAACAAGGCTATGTTGTCAGTAACATCAAGAAACGGAATCAGATAAGGCGCTTGAAAGATAAAACCTATGCGATCACGTCGCAGTGTTCGCAGGTCTGAAATATTCCAACCTTGGTCGTAAATCACATCACCACCTAAGGTCATTTTCCCTGAGGTGGGTTCAATGATGGCACCTAGACACTTCAGTAATGTGCTTTTGCCTGAGCCAGAGGGGCCAACTAAACCAACGACCTCACCTGCCTCAACAGTCATGTTGACGTTTTTAAGAGCCTCAATGGCCGTATCGCCATGACCATAAACCTTGCGCAATCCTTCGATCACGATGCCGCCTGCGCGTGACGTCAGCGGTGTGTTCGTCATCACGAAATCGCCTCACCAGGATCAACCGCAAGCGCGACGCGAATAGCCAAGGTACTAGCCAAAGCACAAATCAACAAAGTGACGATGAACCCCGTCACCGCATCGCCCTGCTCTAGCAAAACAAACTTTGGAAATACGGGCGCCCAAAATGTTGCGGCAATTTTTCCAACAACAAAGCCAATTAAGCCAAGGCCCAGCGCTTGCTGAAGAATCATCCATGCAATGGTGCTGTTGCGTGTGCCGATGAGTTTTAGCACCGCAATTTCGCGTATCTTTCCCAGGGTCATGGTGTAGATGATGAACGCCACAATTGCAGCGCTCACGATGGCCAAAATCACCAAGAACATGCCAATTTGTTTAGCCGATGTGGCGATCAATTTGACGACCAAAATTTCTTCCATGCCCTCGCGCGTAAAAGCCTCTAAGTGTTTCCAGCGGCGTATATATTGCGCCACCTGTTCTGACGTGGATGCGCCATCAACCTGAATCAGTACCGCATTCACGTTGTGACTGTTGGTTTGAGTGGCTTGCACGGCCTCAAGAACACCAGGAACACCGGGCCTGTTGATGGCGGTGTTAGCTGCAGTTCTAACCCTCTCACTCAAGATGGCATCGTTGTCTTTTAAAAATTGAGCGTCTTGTGCATCCTTGATGGCGATGAACACCATTGGGTCACCGCCAGAAGACACCATGCGCTGTGTCAAACCAACCACGGTGTATTCATGTCGTCGAATGCCAATGCGGTCCCCAATCGAGAAACCAGTTTTGACATCAGCGATGGCCTCGTAATGACTGCGCGTCAAATAACGTCCCGCGACTAAGTGCGAAGGCTCTCCAGGTTGACCTGACTCCATGCCCACCACCATGGCTCGCTTGTCATTACCGCCATGGTTGACTTGCATCGTGAAGTAAGTCACATTAGCGGCGCGCATCACACCGGGCATACCCAACAGGCTGCGAACCACATCATCTTTGATAGTCGAGGGCTCTGCATACGGACCTTGTGTATTTTTTTGCACCACCCAAACATCTGCTCCACTGTTGCTGAGCAGTGCTTTCGCGTCGTCCACCATGCCTCGATAAACGCCCGCCATCGTCAACGTGACACCAATCAGTAACCCCAAGCCAATGCCTGTCAACACAAACTTTTGCCACGAATGAAGAATGTCGCGCCCGGCTAGGTTGATCATCGCAAGACCTCAACCACACGCACGCGGCTGTTTTCAGTCAAGGCTTTTTGGCTGTGGACCACCACTTGGTCATTAAGCTGCAAACCTTCCAAAACAACCATAGCACCGTCGAGGCTGGAGGCACCGACACGTATTTTTGTAAAGACTGGCTTGCCATTGATCAAGCGCCAGACCCCCATGGTGTCGCCTTGCCGCTGAATGCTGGCATTGGGAATGAGTAGCGCGTTCTCAACAGGTGGCAGTGCCAAGGTGACCTCGGCCACCTCTCCAACAGAAACATCTTTGGGTATTTGTGAAAACGAGACCATCGCCACACGCTCTTCGGTCACGCTGTCACTTAGTAACTCGACGCGCTCAACCTGCCCCTTGAAACTGTTCTGCGCTTGCGAACGCACCACGATGTGGGCATCGAGTCCAGTCTGAAGGCCTGCAGATCGCCCTTGATCCAAGCGCAGTTTGACCCAAAGGCTTTCAGGATCGATCAAACGAATCACCGGCTGCCCGGCAACAACCGTGGTGCCTGACTCCGCATCGCGCGTCGTCACGACTGCATCGGCGGGAGCGATCAGCCTCATGTTGTTGCGTTGCTGCTGCAAACCTGCGCGCTCAGCCTTCAAGCGAATCACGTCTTGCTTGACACCACTCAAATTGGCACTCGCGGCCTCATACGCAGCTTCGGCAGATATTTTTTCTTGTGTGCGCAATTCAAGAGCACTTGGACTAATGAAATTTTGTTTAGCAAGATCTTGATTGCGGCTGAAATTTAGCTTGGACAATTCGTACCGAGCAAGTGCATCGGTTTGCTGGGCTAGTGCCGCCATTTGCGTGCTGGCAGTGCGGGAAATCAATGCATCCTGCGCCGACAGTTTTTGGTCTAAATCAACCGAATCCATCCCAGCCAACAATTGACCGGCCTTCACGACATCACCCACGTCAACATGGACTTGTACAACCCGCCCTGCAACCGTGGGACCAATCATCCAACTGCGTCTGGCCTCGACCGTTCCCACACCAAACAAAGCGGGCGTAAAACCACCCTGCTTCACTGCGTGCACGGTGACTGGTGTTGCAGCCAACGGCCCAGCCCTGAAAACCACAAATGCAAGCAATCCAACAAGGGCCAGGCTGGCCCCCGCAATGACAAGGCGTTGTTTCGTTATTTTAGGAAATTCCACCTAGTCACCTGTCTTTCTAATTAATCTAAAAAATCAAGAAACGCGGCCAATCGCACAACTGACAAATGACTTGGCATTGGCAAGCCCTGCATCCAGCCCGCTAACGCTGCCATGCTCGGGATAGCCCATCGACTTAAGCTTTGAGACCAAAACCTCTCGTAATGACGCATCCGCTGTCACACTGATTAACTGCTGATCTCGGTCAATAACGATGTCGGACACGCCTTCGATCGAGGTCAGCCCTTTGATGATGGACTTCTCACAGCCACCGCACTTGATGTTTTCAACATGAACTTGAATTTGATTGACTGACATAGATACTCCTTTTACTGACATCCGTTGTGTAATTTCCACTGCTGCTCGTGGCCGATTTTTTTGGCAAATTCGGGTACTTTGCAACGCTCGCCGTCAGCAGGATCTTGCGGCGCAGCAGTTGCGCTCACATCCTGCGCGCCTTGCTGTGATGTGGGATGCGCGTAGACCCAGCCTGCCACATTGAACACTGCCAACAAGAACACAGCCAACAATGCGCCCTGCAACCATGTGCCACCAGCGCCGGGGGGTGGATTGAAGCTGCACACGTTGCCAGGGCAAAGCTCGACCTTGTTCTTACTCAACAAGTCATATAACTTGCAGCCAATACAAATTCCGAACGCAGACTCAAAGAAAAGAAACAAAAGGCAGGTGCCACACACCAACATGTTGATAGGGCCAATCACACCCTTGATGACAATCAAATACAGCATCAGCAATGCCAAGGTGAATCCAATAGCCCATGCAAACCGTTTTTGGGGTGCGCCCACGTACTCGGGTTCTTGCTTGCGAACCATCCACTGCCCCAGAATCAGGCTGGGAGAAAACTTCGGGTTCACTAAAATCCGCAGCGTGAAGTCAATCAAAAACGCGACCACAAACACACGCGTGGGCTGAAAGTTTCCAAGCAGCACGGCGTTCATGAAGGTGAGCATCGCGAAGAAAAACAAAATCCCAGCTGCGGCCCTTACCGCACGCTCATTGACTACGGCTACGCTGTAGCCTGGAAGAAGCTCACCAAATTGGAAAAGTGTTTTTGACATCGCAATCCTCTAATTAATTTAGCTGAAGTATCAGGTGCTTTGTATTAATCACATATGATTTAAATCATATGATTCAAAATCTAACCAAACTCAGTTATCCACTTAAAGCGTTGCTACCAGACGCAGTTCATGCGCTTTGCATGAAGACATCTGTCAAAAAAGGAGCTCTGCTCTTTCAAGCAGGCAAAAAACCAGTCTGGATGTTTTTTGTTCTTAATGGTGAAGTCACCCTTGAGCGACTAAGCCAACAAGGCGATCCCGTTGTCCTTCAGAGAACACGTCATGGATTTGTAAGCGAAGCGAGCCTTCAATCCAGCAAATATCACTGTGATGCCCGTGCAGTTGCCAATTCGGAGATCATTCAAATACCACTTCAAGCTCTTGCAGATGCTTTAAATATCGATACAGCTTTTGCTGGACGATGGATAAGCATGCTGAACCAAGAGGTCAAACGACTGAGATTGCAATCAGAACGTCTCAGCATGAAATCGGTGAAAGATCGCGTACTTCACCTCATCCACACTGAAGGTAAAAATGGCAAATATCAAGTCAACACAGGGCTGAAATCTCTGGCAAGTGAATTAGGTGTGACTCATGAGGCGCTATATCGAACGCTTGCATCTCTTGAGAAAACACGCACATTAATTCGTAAAGATAGCTTCTTAGAACTGACGGAAACTCAACTTTAAGTTGCTGCTCATGCAATGGTCCCAAAAAGAGTCGCTCTCTTCATTAGGTTTTAGGCATAGTATTTTTTATTTTTAACCACACAAGACCCGCTCCCGTTAAAAGCACAGGTATGAGCGAACCCCAGTTGAGCCAAGCCCAGCCTTGCGTGGTCACCAAAGCGCCCGAAGCAAATGAAGTAACAGCCATGGTGGCAAACACGCAGAAGTTAATGGCAGCCTGTGCGCGGTTTTTTTCTTGCGGTGTGTATGCCTGCATTGACAAAGTGGTGCTGCCCGTGAACAAGAAATTCCAACCCACACCCAGCATGAAGAGTGCAAACAAAAATTGGTGCAAATCCACACCCGACAACGCCACAGCAATGCAGCCGATGTTGAGCAACACGCCCACGCCCATGATGGTCAACACGCCAAAACGTTTGATGAGATGGCCTGTCACAAAGCCTGGCGCGAACATACCTATCACGTGCCACTGCAATACCCAAGCTGTGTCTTCAAATGAGAAGCCACACACTTGCATGGCCAAGGGCGTGGCAGCCATCAACAAGTTCATTACGCCATAGCCCAATGCCGCAGCCAAGACAGCTACGAAGAACACAGGCTGACGCATGATTTTTGACAAGGGTCGACCGCCTGCCTCATCGGCTTTGACTAATGGTGCCGGTGGAAAATCAATCTTGCTCATCACCACCATCGACAGCGCAGCCACGCCCATCAAGGCCACATAGGCGCCAGCAAACGGCATACCCAACAAGCTCTTGGTTTGAATGGCCAAGTTGGGGCCAATGACCGCGCCAATCAAACCGCCCGCCATCACCAAAGACACGGCCTTTTCGCGGTAATCGGGCTTGCACAGCTCAGCCGCTGCAAAGCGATACAACTGCCCGTTGGCGCTGTAGTAACCCGCCACCACAGTGGCCGTAACTAACAACCAGAAAGACTGTGAGAGCACTGCAAACGCTCCCAGTGCTGCGGACAGTAAAGCCACCAACAGCCCTAACTGAAAGGAGCCCTTGCGTCCAAAACGCTGCTGCGAGTTGGCTACCAAGCCCGTGCTAAGCGCACCACCCACCACATAACCCATGACAGGCAATGTGGCCATCCAACTTTCAGGGGCCAAACTCAAACCTACCAAGCCGTTGATGGCAATAAAGGTGACATTGTTGGTAAGGAACAGTCCCTGCGCTATAGACAGCAATACAAGATGACGGTTCATAAAGACCCAAAATAAAAAAAGAATTATAAAGGCCTGTTTGGCTAGACCATGTCAGCCTTTCACGATCAGTAGCGAAGTTGGGTCGATTTGCCCCAAAACACCCTATAGGCGAAGAAGGTATAGCCAATGATGACGGGTAACACCACCACCACACCGTAAAAAATCACCAGCAAAGCCTCAGGAGCACTGGCCGCTTGCCAGATATTGAGCTTGTCGATCACAAGCCAAGGGAGCAAGCTGTAGGCCAAGCCATAAAACGACAACAAGAAGACGCCTACGGTGCTGGCTAACGGCACGCCTGTGCCGTATTGGTTGCCCTGGGCGAAACGCACGGGCAGGCGCTTCAAGCCGCGATGAATGACCACGAACAAGGCCATGGTCACCGTGGGAATCGGCCGCAGCAGCAGGTTGGGAAAGCTGAACCATTTGTCAAAAATACGAAGACTGACCCATGGCGTGGCCACCGAGATTGCCACCACCCCTGAGGCGGTCAGCCACAAACTGCCCTGCGCCCAAGCCACGGCCCTGAGTTGCAAAGCCCCTCCGAAACATGACTAGCCAGCCCGCCCCCAACAAAAGGTTGGCAAACACCAAGCAAAAACCAATCAAGGCGCTGAAGACATAAGCCGTTGTGTCTTGCTTGAACCCAAGGATGAGCTGGCCCAACATAAAACCTTGCGACCATGAAGCAAGTAAAGAACCTATGTAAAAGGTTTGGTCTCACAACGGCGGTGGTGCGCTTTGACCTTGACCCGAAAGTCAAACGCCACGCCGCGCAAAGACAGCGCAACCAGCATGAGTGCGACAGGCAGATACAAAGCGCCCAAGATCACACCGTGTGCCATGGGAAAACCCACCAGCACCACGCCCACACCCAGTACCAGCCAGATTTCGTTGGCGTTCCAAAAAGGGCCGATGCTAGCGATCATGATGTCTTTTTGTTCCACAGAATCGGCGCTATCGAGCAAAACACCCTCACCCAGGTCGTAGCCGTCCAAGATGACGTAAGCCAACATGGACAAGGCCATAACCAAAGCAAACACCAAAGGCAGCCAAGCCGCTGGGCTCATCAAGTCCATACCAAATTCATGCATGGCGCATTCCTTCCAAGTTGACGTTAGGTTCATGGCCGCCGTCCACAGCCTTTTTGGCGAGGTAAAAAACACCGACAAATAAGCGCTCAGCAAGGCGGCATACAACGTGAGGTACATGGCCAATGAAAGCGCGATATTGCCAGTCGGCACTTGCGAGGCTACTTGCGCAGTGGTCAGTACCCCGTGTACCAGCCATGGTTGGCGTTCAATTTCTGTGACGTACCAACCGGAAACGAGCGCCACCCAACCAGCAAAGGTCATTGCGACCAAGACCATAGCGGTGGGTTGTGACAAAGTGTTTTTGAACTTAAGTTCATAGCTTGCAAACCAACTAACTGCGAGCATTAGCAAGCTGACGCCATCCAAGCGCTCACACCCGAGGTGTTGATAGCACATTGAACAAACCGTGAATCAAATACGGTTAGCCTCTAACTCTTGGCCGTTCAAATGACAGCGCTGAGTACAAAATGTACGAAAGTGCTGGGAAAATTGTAATTTGCAATTTTTGGCGAATTACACGAAATATTACACGTTTGCCATTTTTGTATATAAATCGTTGATTTATATACACTTTCCACGAGCCTGGCTTTCTGTTAATCCGTAGGTCACTGGTTCGAGCCCAGTTCGAGGAGCCAAAAATCCCTTT
>Ga0222649_1000180_pt1 | contig 23623 bp, 37 predicted proteins | sample AntAcemetagen337_FD_179865 | JGI IMG/M metagenome (GOLD analysis project Ga0222649, IMG submission 179865) | Saline water microbial communities from Ace Lake, Antarctica - #337 | ecosystem: Environmental > Aquatic > Non-marine Saline and Alkaline > Saline | place: Antarctica: Ace Lake... | reverse complement strand
CTTACATGAAGAAACCTACTCAATTAAAATTTGGACATAGGGATTTTAAAATAAAATATATCTCAAAAAAAGAAGCATCTAAAAGAAAAATATATGGAGAAGTGGACACCTCTACTAACACTATAACAATAGACAAATCATTAGACGATAAAGTTAATTTTAACACCATTATACATGAAGTCATACATGTGATAGCAGAGCATTATGCGTGGAATCTACCAGCCAAAAGTGAAGAATTAGTTTGCGAAACCACAGGCAACGCACTCTCAGATGTATTTAATCAGAATCCAAAACTTATAGAATACCTTGCATTTGCTTTCAAAAAGTAGTAGGCAAAAAACAACGATCACATATCGGTAAATTATGGACAAGAAAACAGAAATCATAGAAACAAAACCATTCGGAAGACCTAGTTTTGTATTTACACCCAAAATACTAGAACAGATAAAACACATGGCTTCCTATATGTGTGTGAAGGGAGAAATAGGGACAATCATTGGGTGTTCATATGCCACTATACATAGATCAGAAGAAGCCTCTAAAGCATTTGAAGAAGGGGTAGCTATTGCTAAAGTGAACATAAGAAAGACACAATTTGATATTGCTACCAAACTAAACAGTTCTATGATGGCAATCTATCTGGGCAAGATATATCTAAAACAAGACAGAGATGATGATGACGATGATTACAAGCCGTTGCCATTAGGAGATGTTGTGTGATACCATTTCCCAATAAAAAATATGACATTATTTATGCTGACCCAGCTTGGAACTTTAAAAGCTGGTCTGACAAGGGTAACGACAGAAGTCCTCTACAGCATTATAGTTGTATGTCTATTTCTGATATTTGTAATTTACCTATCCATGATATTACTAATGACGACTGTGTTTTATTTATTTGGGTTATTGACCCGCTTCTTAACAAAGCATTTGAAGTGATAAAGTCTTGGGGGTTTACATACAAAACAGTTGCATTTACTTGGGCTAAAAAAAACAAGAAGTCTTCAGGATATTTTACAGGACTCGGTTATTGGACAAGAGGCAATCCAGAGATGTGTTTATTAGCAACCAAAGGAAAACCCAAAAGAGTATCAAAGTCAGTAAGGCAATTAGTTATAGATGCTCGTAGAGAACACTCAAGAAAACCTGATCGTATTAGAGATGACATAGTTACCTTAATGGGAGATAAACCAAGAATAGAACTATTTGCTAGACAGAAAATAGAAGGCTGGGATAGTTGGGGTAATGAAGTTTAATGGTTAAATACTTTTTATTTATGCACATAATGGTCGCCAATCCAACCGGACAAGTTCCTAATGTTTATGATTTTTGGTTTACAGAACCAGAGTTAAGATACTACGCAACAGAAAAAGATTGTATTACCAATGCAGATCAAGTAATGATTTGGGCGAAGAATAATATGGAATCTAAAAAATTAACAGTACTAAAGACATGGTACGAATGTGTGGGGAAAGATGAACAAGTATCATTTAATCATAAACCTAGAGGACATAAAAAACTATGAAATTAATTTTAGACAAGAAGTGCTTAACAAAGCTTTCTACTATCAGGCAAAAACTATCTTGCTTTACGGACACTCTTTTAAAGCCAGTAAAGAAACTATTGAACAACAAACTTTTACTAGCAACTTCAACCATCATTACGATCTTATTGTTGTTAGTAATCTTTTAGAAATTGTACCCATAGATTACTTAAGCATAGTAATTAAAGATATATTCAGCTATTCAAGTAAGCATGTTATGGTAATACTAAATTATAAAGCAGATATGTATCAACCCATCATTAAACAACTAAGCAAGTACCCAAGACACTCCTTTTATTTTAATGCTATCTGAACCACAAAAACAAGTATGCTTATCCAATAAGAGATTCAGAGTCCTAGTTACAGGAAGAAGATTTGGCAAGACACATTTATGCCTTACTGAGATACTTAGAAAAGCTAGGTTTGCAGATAACGGAAAGATATTTTATGTGAGTCCTACTTACCGAATGAGTAAGGAGATCATGTGGAAACAACTCAAGAAAAAAGTCAAAGAATTAAGGTGGGTTAAATATATTAACGAAACAGAACTAACTGTAGTCTTAATTAATAATTGTCAGATTAGTTTAAAGGGTGCGGACAAGTCAGCAGATAATCTTAGAGGTGTTGGTCTTAATTTTCTTGTACTGGACGAGTTCTCAGACATACCAGAGGAAGCATGGAGTGAAGTTCTTAGACCTACCATTTCTGACAAACATGTTAATGGTGAGGTGTTATTTGTAGGCACACCCAAAGGAGTTGGTAATTGGTCATTTGATATGTACCAAAAAGGTAAGTCAGGTGATCCAGAGTGGGAGTCATGGAAGTTCACTACAGTAGAAGGTGGACAAGTAGAACCACACGAGATTGAACAAGCAAAAAAAGATTTAGATGAGAGAAGTTTTAAACAAGAATACTTAGCTTCATTTGAAACATACTCAGGCGTAGTCTATTATAACTTTGACAGAGAGAACAATGTTAAGCCTTGTAAATATGATCCACAAGCTATTATCCATGTGGGCTTAGACTTTAACATTGATCCAATGTCAGCTTGTTTATTTCATTTAAAGAATAATGTAGCAGAGTTCTTTGATGAGATAGTTATTTACTCCAGTAACACAGATGAATTTATTGATGAGTTACTAGGAAGATATCCTAAGAATAAGATTGTAGTTTATCCTGATCCAGCTTCAAGACAACGCAAGACTTCTGCCGGTGGAAGAACTGATCTTACTATCTTGACCAACGCTGGTTTTAATGTTAAATGTAAATCTACTCATGCTTTAGTTAGAGATCGGATTAATAGTGTCAATTCAAGATTGAAGAATTTTGATGGTTCAAGGAATATATTTATTGATCCCTCTTGCAAAAACCTTATTAATTCGTTAATGAAACAAATGTATAAAGAGGGTACGAATATACCTGAAAAAACTGGACACGATCATATGACAGACGCACTAGGTTACGGCATAGAATATATCTTCCCTATTTCAAGTACACTTCCACCTTCACAACCTAAGAGATTTAGCTAATGGCATATTCAAGACAAGAAATTCTAAACCAACACGATCATTACAAAGCATTTGCAGACAGATGGCAATATTTTATCCGTTCTTATTTGGGTGGGGAAGAATACAAAGAAGGTAAATTCCTGCAAACCTACAACCTAGAACTAGAGAATGAGTTTTACAAACGATTAAAATTCACTCCATTAGATAACCACTGTAGAAATGTAGTTCATATTTATTCATCATTCCTATTTAGAATCAAGCCAACTAGAAAACTAGGTTCATTAGAGCAAGACTCAACCATTAATATGTTCTTAGATGATGCTGATTTAGAAGGTAGATCATTCTCTCATTTGATGAGAGAGTTGCAAACTTACGCTAGTGTTTATGGTCATTGCTGGGCTATCATGGACAAACCAAACTCCAATGCAAGAACTAGAGCAGAAGAATTAAACCAAGAGATTAGACCTTACTTAAATATCTATACACCTGAGAATATTGTGGATTGGAATTACACCAGAGCAACTTCAGGAAAATATTACTTAGATTATTTAAAGGTTAGAGAACACAAAGATAGCCAAAAAGAAATATATCGTGTTTGGCACTTAGACAGAATTGATACCGTTAGATTGAACAGCGTAGGTGTTACTGATCCTGTGGTTATAGACTCTGTTGATAATCCTTTAGGACAAATCCCAGCAGTTATTTTATTCAATCAAAGAAGTCCTATGAGAGCAGTAGGTGTTTCTGATCTAACAGATATAGCTGACTTACAAAGAGCAATCTATAATGAGTTATCTGAGATTGAACAATTAATTAGATTATCCAATCACCCTTCCTTAGTTAAGACTAGAGATGTTGATGCTTCTGCTGGTGCTGGTTCTATTATTGAAATGCCAGACAACATTGATCCAGCTTTAAAACCTTATATTCTACAACCATCTGGACAGAACCTAGACTCAGTATTAAAAACTATTGCCATGAAGGTAGATGCTATCAATAGACTATCTCATGTGGGTGCAGTTAGAAGTACCAGCGAAAGAGTAGTGTCCGGTGTTGCACTTAGAACAGAGTTTCAATTACTTAATGCAAGACTTGCTGAGAAAGCAAACTTAATGCAATTAGCTGAAGAACAAATTTGGAGATTGTACGCAAGATGGCAAGACAAATCTTTTGATGGGGAAATCATATACCCTGATTCATTTGATCTTAGAGATTGGGCAACTGATTTAGAAGTATTACAACAAGCCAAAGCATCTAACATTAAATCAGATACTTTCACTAAAGAATTAGATAAACAAATAGCTAGAACAGTTATTGAAGATGATGAAGTATTATCTAAAATTGATGAAGAAATAGACCAATCAACTACAAGGCTTGGAGAGTTTCCACAGACACCGATAACTACTCCTAGAATTTAATCATGGCAAAGAGTCTTATTGAAAGACTTGGTGAGTATAGACAAGGAATAACCACTTCTTTAAGCGATCAACATGAAGCCAGAATGTTGCGTACCTTAGAACGATTAGAGAGAGATGTTGTAAAAGACATAGCAAGATTACCCACTAAGAACGGAGTTTTGTTTAATACTAAATTAGCAATAGAACTTAGACCTAAGATTAAAGGTTACATGGAAAATACATATTTAAAAACAGTACAATCCAATGTGGCTGAGTATGATAAGATTGCTGGTTCAGTTGTAGCTACTTATGGAAAACTTCCTATACCCGATGAGTTTAAACAAATAACTGAATTAGACTTAACAACAGTTAATCAATTAAAGAAGCAAGTATTTAATCAATTTGAAGATTTGGGTAATGAGTTTGTAAGCACTCTATCAGATGAAATATATCAATCCACTTTAGTAGGAAGATCCACAGACAAAGTAATTGAAACAGTTAGTGGACAGATTAATGGTATCTATCAAAACAGTAACAATTCAGAAGCACAAGAACTTGTTGATTTTATCAATTCTGAAAAACTAAAAGGAATTACAGGAACAGCAGAAGTAACCACAGCAATATCTAGGCTACAAACTATCTACGGAAGGGATAGGTTAGGAAACAATTTAAGAAGATACACCAATCAAATAGTTCAAGATTCTATTATGGGTTTTGATGGTCAGTTTGCAAAGTTTAGAGCAGATGAAATAGGGCTAACTTATTTTACATACACAGGATCTACGATAAGGGATAGTAGGGATTTTTGCAGATCACATGTTGGCAATACATATTCAACTAAAGAAATTAGTAGCATATGGGGTTCACAATCTTGGTCTGGTAAATCACAAGGAGATCCATTTGTAGTAAGGGGTGGTTATAATTGCAGACACCATTGGCAACCTACTGATCCTAGCTGGAATAAAATAGATGATGAAATACCAACAGTTGGGGAAGAAATTGCTCAAAACACCAATATATTTGGAGAAGTGTCAGAGCAAGAATCTAGTTTGCTTCCTATAGCATTTGGCACTATACAAACATCATTTACTAGGGCAATTAGCAAGTTGCCAAAAACAGAAAAAATAATACCCAAAAGCAAAAGTGCTTGGTATCAAAGAAATGAAGACACCATTGCTTTGCAAGGGGTTGACATGAATAATCACAAACTAAAAGACACATTTGCACATGAATATGGACACAGAATAGATCATAAAATGTCCAAATACTTGCTTGCTAATAATAAAACAAGAGATAGAATATTTGCCAAAGAATTAAAGGAGAACCCTTTGCTTATAGAATATATAGCTGGAGATAGGAACGCAAGTAACATAAGTAATTTTGCATCTGCATCTATTTCATCTGATAGGAAAAAAATTAGAAAATATATCCCTTTAGCCAAAACAGAATATATGAACGATTTGGTAAAAATAGCAAACCTATCAGTTAAGGGAAAATCTTTAGGAAATAAAGAAGTCAGAGATGCAATAGAAAAGATAATTGCAAGCAAAAACTTTCCGTTAAAAATAGATGAGATAAAAGCATTGTTATTAGATAAAGGAATCACATATGACTTAACAGATCGCAATACTCTTGATTTTATTTTACAAACAAAACACAAAGTACTTTCAGCATTAAATAACAAATCAGTTTTAAGAAATGTTAATAATGTAAGTTATGGTAAATTTGCAGATTACTTAGGTGCTATTACTAATAATGAAATGGGCTGGGGACATAGTATGGGATACTATGCAAAATATCCAACAACTTTAGTTAAAGGAGTAAGAACAGGACATAGTTTAGAAGCATTTGCTAATTATACTGCACTATTAAATAGTAAAAATAAAGTCGCATATAGAAAGATGATGGAACACTACGCAAAAGATACAACTAAAGCATTTGATGAATTAATGGAAAGATTAGATAGAATATGACATTTTTTGAAACCTACAAAAGGTATGTAGAAAAATTTGAAGAATTTAGCATCATCAATCTTAGTGATGAACAGGAAGAAAATTTAATGCTACTTATGAATATAGCATTAGATCAAAACAAACTCATTCCTAAAGAAAAATTGATTGATGTGCTAGGTGTAGATGAGGACGATCCAAATATATTGATTTAATAAATTTGTATTGATATTTAATAAATAAACCTATAAGGAGTAATACAATGAACGAGGAACAAAACAAGAACTCGGTGGAACAAACTCAAGTTCCTACAAAAAATGAGGAAATAGTTACTGAAGTTTCTAGCGAAGCTAAGGTGGACTCTAAGGCTTTTACAGAAGATCAAGTAGAAGCAATAGTTCAAAGAAGATTAGAGAGGTATAAAAAAACCGTATCTAATAAACTTGATGGACTTGACTTAGAAGAAGCTAAAAAACTTCTTGAAGAAAAGAAACAAAAGGAACAAGAACTTGCCTTACAAAGAGGCGAATTTGATAAAGTGTTAAAAGATACAGTATCAAAAAAGGATAGTAGAATATCTTCTTTGGAATCTGAGTTACAGAAGATTAGAATTGACGAAACATTAGTCAATACTGCTTCTCAACTTAAAGCAATTAATCCTAATGAAGTGAAAGCTTTATTAAGAAGTTCCTTAAAGTTAAATGACTCAGGTAAAGTAGAAGTAGTTTCTGAAAATGGAACTCCTCGCTACAATGATAAGGGCGATATAATGAGTGTGAACGAATTAGTTGCCGAATATCTAAATAACAATCCACATCATGTGGTCGCTTCCCCAAGAGGTAGCGGTTCGCAAAGTGGGATTGGTGGCAATACACTAAAGCCATTTAATATAGCTGATTTAGATTTAAGCAAAGCAGATGACCGCAAGGTTTATGCAGAGTTTAAAAAACAAAGAGATCAACAGGGTGGATTGAAGGCAAAAATAGTAAATAACAATTAACCTAAAGGACAAACAAACATGGCAAACGAAACAACATCAAGCACACTATCGGAACTGTACACAGAGATTATTCAAGAAGCGATTTATACCTTCCAAGAAAACTCTGTTATGCGACCAATAGTTACAACCTACTCAATAACTGGATCAGGAAAGCAAATAGCTGTACCTGTATATCCAGCTGTTAGTGCGTCTGCAGTATCTGAAGGAACTGATCTTTCAAACACTGCAATTAATCCTACTGAAGCTACAATTACTGCTTCTGAAGTTGGATTGATGACTACTTTAACTGACTTAGGTAGAGATTCTGCATCAAGAAATGTAGCATCAGATATCGGTAAGTTATTTGGAGATGCTCTAGCTAAAAAAGTAGATGTAGATTTATCAGCACTATTCGCTTCATTTTCAAGCGATGTAGGTACTGCTGGTACTGAACTAACTGCTGAACTTCTTTTTAAAGCACAAGCAACTTTAAGATCATTGGGTATTCCAGCACCATATTATGGTGTGTTTCACCCTAAAGCAGTTTTCAACTTGAAGAAAACTTTAACAAACGCTGGTTACAGCACATCATCTAGTGCAATTTCTGAAATCGGAAATAGAGCATTGATGGACGGATATATCGGCAGAATAGCTGGTATTGATGTGTTTGAAAATGCTAACTTAGTAATTGACGCATCTGATGACTCAGTTGGTGCAGTATTCCACCCTAGTTCAGTTGGTCTTGCAATGAAAGCAGATGTTAAACTTGAATCTCAAAGAGATGCTTCTCTAAGAGCAAGTGAAATAGTTGCTACTATGACATACGGAACAGGTATTATTAAATCTAATTATGGTGTTGCAGTAACTGTAGACTCTGCATTTTAATTAATACTATCAATGGTGGGGAGTAAAATCCCCACCTACTTAAAGGATTTAATATGGCAAATTTTACAGTAGATACAGATTTAACATTTTACCAACCAGACATTTTAGGATTTGGGATTGCTAACTTCACAACTCCTAATGATTACCACGCACAAGCCAGAGCAGATATAGAACGAGATTTAAGAATTAAATGGTTTCCAGTTTATAAAACAAACATTGAAAAAAACATTTCAGTACTAGGTACTGTAGAGATGGACGGAACTAAACTAACAGATACACAATGGAAAAGATGTTCTGTATTTAAAGTAATATCTGATTACGCTTGTCCACTACTTACTAAATTTAACAGTTCTGATAACCTTGATAGATTCCAAGTAATGATGAACCATTACAGAGTTCTTTATGAAAAAGAAATTACTGATGTAATGAGAGATGGAGTTGAATATGATGACGACTCCTCTGGAACAATAACTACATCTGAGAAAGAACCTTATCATAGACTTAGATTGATAAGATGATAATCACTCCCAAGATTGATAGTAAGATACTTCAAAAAAAACTTCAAAAGCAAATAAGAGAACAGCCAAGACAAGTTCAAAGGGCTTTGGGTAGAACTGCTGAATTTCTATTGGGTTTGATTAAGAAAAGAACCTCAAAAGGTAAAGACGCAGACGGAAGTAATTTTATACCTTACAAACCTGAGTACAAAGCATTTAGGCGAGAAAAGGGCAGACAAGTGTCTAAAGTTGATCTAAACTTCTCCGGACAGATGTTGTCCAATATGACTCAAAAATCAGACTCCACTAAAGCTATATTGTTTTTTGCCAATAAGTTTCAATCAATAAAGGCTGTAGGCAATCAAAAGAAAAGACCATTTTTCTTAGTTGGTGATAGAGAAAGCAAGACATTAATCAATTTTTTTGCTAAAGAGTTTAAAAAGGTAAGTGATTTAATATGAGCAAAAGAGAATCTATAGCAGACAATATCATAACTGTACTTACAGCAGTTAGTAGTCCTATTACTATTAAGAAGATTACTAGAGAACCCTTCTCAGTAGATGAATTATCAGAGCAACAATATCCAGCAGTTTTTGTTCAATCAGGAAACGAAATACGATCAGATGAAACCATGACTTCCACAAGTGTTACAAGACAAGCATCTGCTGATTTTGTAATAGTTGGATTTGTCAAAGGTACAGATGCAAACATAGATACAAAACGAAATGAACTTATTGAAGTCATTGAATCTAATTTAGAATCTGATAGAACAAGAAACGGATATGCAAAGAGAACTGAGATTGTAGAAGTTTCTACAGACGAGGGAACTTTATATCCAATCGGTGGAATCAGAATAGTTGTTAGAGTAATCTATCAATATATTGCTGGTACACCTTAACAACTAACAAAAGGAAAACAATATGGCTACTCACACAGGAAGTGAAGGAACAGTTAAAGTTGGTACAGATACCGTAGGTGAACTGAGATCATTTTCATTGGAAAGTACTGCTGAAACTATTGAAGATACTTCAATGGGAGATGCAAGCAGATCATACAAGGTAGGGCTTAAAGCCTTTACTGGTAGTGCTTCTGTATTTTTTGACGAAACCGATGCTGGACAAATACTTTTAGTAGCTGGTGCAGAAATAACTTTAAATATGTACCCTGAAGGTGCAACATCTGGAGATACTTACTACACTGGTGCTGGTATCGTTACTGGAAGAACAATCAATTCATCTTTTGATGGAATGGTAGAAATGGAAATTTCATTTCAAGGTAATGGTGCATTAACAGAGTCAACAGTAGCATAATAAGGAAGGATAACGCATGAGTGTAATAGATAGAGTTAAAGAACATTTTGAATCACAAGGGGTAAAAACAATTAATGTTGCCGAGTGGGGCGAGGAAGGACAACCTCTAGTGATTTATTCAACACCAATGAGTCTTGCAGAAAAAAGAAATCTTTTTAAGTCTGCTAAAGATAATGATCTTGGTGTAATGGTTGATGTAATAACATTGAAAGCAAAAGATAAAGATGGAAATAAAGTATTCAAACTAGATGATAAGCAAGTTCTAATGAACAAAGCTGATCCTGAAGTTATAGCAAGAGTTGCTCAAGAAATACTTAACTCCATTCCTTTTGAGGATATTGAAAAAAAGTAAGATACGATCAAGAGTTGTTCACCATACTTACTCTTGGGGAAAGGTTACACAAAAGTATGGAAGAAGTGTTGGCTATGTCAGAGGAAGAATTTTTATACTGGATAGCTTACTTTAAGGTGAAGGCAGACAAGGAAAATTTACATGGCACAAGAACGAGTACAAATTCGCCTAGACGCAATAGATAATACCAAGAGAGTCTTTAGGGGTATTGAGGGTTCTTTAGGTCGTATGCGACAAAAGATATTTTCTTTACAATCTTTATTTGCCACTCTAGGTGCTGGGTTTGTTTTAAAGTCTTTCCTTGATGTTGGAAGCGAAGTTGAAAATCTTAGACTTAGATTTAATTTCTTATTTGGTGATGTTACTGAAGGTAAAAAAGCCTTTGATGGTTTGGTTAAATTTGCCTCTAAAGTTCCATTTACTTTGCAAGAAATAGCACAAGCCTCTGGAAACTTAGCTGTAGTTTCTAAAGATGCTGAACAATTAACACATAACTTAAAACTTGCTGGAAATATTGCTTCTGTTACAGGATTGGATTTTAGAACTGTTGGAGAGCAATTACAAAGATCATTTTCAAGTGGTATTTCTTCTGCTGATCTATTTAGAGAAAGAGGAGTTAATGCACTATTAGGATTTAAAGCTGGTGCAAGAACAAGTGTAGAAGATACAATTAAAAAATTTGAAGAAGTGTTTGGAGAGGGCGGTAGATTTGGTAGAGCCTCTGAAGTTTTGGGAACTACCCTTACTGGTACTTTGTCTATGCTTCAAGATAAATTATTTAAGTTTAAATTAGATACTTCTGAAGCTGGTATATTTGATTTTGCAAAAGCTAGTCTTAAAGTTATTAATGATTTAGTGGAAGAAAATGAAGACAAACTCAAAAAACTTGCACAATCAATAGGTACTGGACTAGTTAGTGCTATTAAGGGTTTTGTTTTGGGAATTGGTAAAATTTATAACACAATCTCAGGAGTATTCTCTATTGTTGGAATGGGGATAGCAGGATTAGTTCGTTTAATTAGTTCTTTACCTGATGGTGTTAGAGAGTTTGGTATTTTAGGTTTTCTTTTGTTGGGTGGAAAAGGAAAAGCATTAGTTTTAACTATAGGTTTCTTTATAGATAAAATAAGATTTGGACTAGGTATTCTTATAGAAGGTTTTGGAACATTTAATGTAGCTATATTAGAAACAAGAAAATTTTTAAGCCTAATAAGTAAAGAAGAACTTCCAAGAGTAATAGCATTTAACAGGGAGTTAATGGATATTGCTTCAAACCTTAAAAAACCTTACGAGCAATTAAACACAGAGTTATCTGTTGCAAACGACAAAACAAAAATATTTGGCTATAGCACAAATCAAGTACAGGGATTTTTTGAAGATGTTGAGAAAAAAATAATTTCTAGTGCTAAAGAGGTTGCTGATATGAACGCAGAAATTGCATTAGCGTCAGCCAATGCGGAAATATTAAAAGAGGAATTTCAAGGAATGGAATTGTCTTTAAAGAAAATAAGCGAAACCTTACTAACTAAAGCAAATGAAGAATTTGGAAAAATTAATGAAACAATAGCAACAGGAATATCAAAAGGAATAAAAGATGTATCACAGGGTATTGCAGAGTCCATTGTTCTTGGAAAGCAATTATCAGACACATTTAGAGAAATGGCACAAAAAATATTAATCAATGTTCTTGCAAAATTAATTGAAGAACAGTTATTATTATTAGTTACTTTAGGAATTGAGAAACTGAAAACCTCTGAACTTTATAAACAATATGCTATAAGAAAAAAAATGGAAACCAGTTCATCAAGTGGTATATTTGGAAGTATAATAGAAGGGATAGGTTCAATATTTGGTGGCGGTGGTGCTACTGGTGGCGGTGGTGGTGGTGGTGGTTATGGAATGGCAGAGGGTGGTTCTGTAAAGGGTGGACAACCTATTACTGTAGGGGAAAGAGGTAGAGAAATGTTTATACCATCTTCAAACGGAACAATAATACCTAATCATCAAATGGGTGGAACTACTAATGTTAATTTTACAATCCAAGCAAATGATGTAAGAGGTATTAAGGAATTATTAATAGATAATAGAGCAACTATTACTAATATTGTAAATCAAGCACTTAACTCAAGGGGCAAATCAGCTTTAATATAATATGAGTGGTCAATTTCCTACATCTCCAGCACCAATGTCAGTAAACATAGCTTCTGACCAAGCCACTATTGTTTCAACAACTGTTTCTGGAAGAAGACAAGCAAGACAAATTGATGGTCAAAAATTTAAACTAACATCAACATTTCCAGTAATGTCAAGGGTAGAGTTTGCACCTATCAAGGCATTTGTAATGAAGCAAAGATCGCAACTAAATACATTTACTTTTATTCCACCAACTATTTCTAATGCACAGGGCTTAGCTTCAACTGTGATTTCTACTAATGCTTCTATAACTGCTGGTGCGATTACCGGCACAGTAGATGGTATGACAATATCAACTAACGGAATATTAAAAGCTGGAGATTACTTTAGATTCACAGGTCAAACAAAAGTCTACATGGCTGTTGATGATTTAAACGCAGACGGATCAGGAGAGGGAACTTTAACATTTGAACCACCTTTAAGAACTACTGTCGCAGACAATGCTATCATTATTTATGACAATGTAGATTTTACAGTAGGGCTTAATGGAGATATTCAAGAATACTCAATAGGAGTAAATAATTACTTTCAATATGAAATAGATTTAATTGAGATATTATAATGGCAAGATCCTTATCAGCTTCTATAATTTCGGAATTAGCCACCAACTCTTTAAACCCTGTTGAATTAGTTTATTTAGGAGTAGAAAATGGTTATTATTTTACAGACCATTATAAAAATATTACTTTTGATAGCAATACTTATGCCTCATCATCTGTTTATCTTGGTTCTTCTGAGGCTAGTGAGTCTTCTGAAGTTGCTGTTAACAATCTTGTTGTTAATTTTTCAGGTGCAGACCAAGTTATTATTTCTTTATTTCTTCAAAATGAATACATGGATAAAAGAGCTTGGGTGTACAGAGGTTTCTTAAATGATAGCCAAGAACTAATTAGTGAGCCGTTTTTACTATTTGATGGAAGAATTGAAAACTTAAATATAGAAGAAGACGAAACCACATCTAATGTAAATATATCTATTGCTTCACACTGGGCAGATTTTGATAAAATAAAAGGAAGAAGAACTAACACAAATTCTCAAAGGTTACATTTTTCTAGTGATAAAGGATTTGATTATGCTTCTCAAACAGCAAAGGAAATCAAATGGGGCAGAGGATAAAAGATATTTATAGAGTTGTTGCTTTATATAGACAATTTACAAGATATGATAAGTTGCACTATCAAGACATAGTGAAATTAATTTTACCATCTATCAATTTAGGTCAATATCAAATACACAGTAATAAAACTAAAGATGTAGGTTTTACAAATTGGGCATTTTTAAATGATAATGTTGAACAAAGATTTATGACTACTGGAAGACTTAAAAGTAATGAGTGGAACTGCGGTCATAACGCTTGGCATATTGAAACTGTTGCCAAAAGTAATGTTAGGGAAATTATGAACTGGACTAAAGAATATTTCAAAGGAGTCCTAGAAATTAACCAACCTTTAAAATGGTTAAGAATATCTGATAACTCTCATATTTATAGAGTATCTAAAAAACACAAAAGGGAGTTTCACATCTAATGGGATTAGATCCAGTAACATCAGCCATAGTACAATTTGTCGTAGTAACGGCTATTAGCTGGGTATTAAAGCCAAAGCCACCTAGCCAACCTAGCCAACCAGATGCAATACAAGGCATCTTAGTTAATAAAGCATCTAACAACGAACCTATTCCAGTTGTTTATGGAACAAGACAAGTTGGTATTTCAAGAGTATTTGTAGAAAGTTCAGGAACAGACAATCAATCTCTTTACATGGCTGGAGTACTTTGTGAAGGTGGTGGATATGGAATTGAAAGTATAGAAGAAATTTATGTTAATGATAAATTAGTAACTTGGAGTGGTTCTTTAGATCATGGTGTAGTTAGAACTGTAGGTAGTGGAGATGCCAATTATTACAAAAGTGAAAGTTTAATTTCTGTTCAATCCTTTAAAGGATATGATGACCAAATAGCATCTACACTATTAGATGAAAGCACAAGCTGGGATAGTGATTACAAATTATCTAATGTAGCCTATGTTGCGTTTAAGTTTAAATGGAATCAAGACGCATTTAATTCATTACCAGAAATTAAAGTAACCTTAAAAGGAAATAAAATTTACGATCCAAGATTAGATTCAACAAAAGGTGGTTCAGGAACACATAGAGAGGACACAGCATCAACTTGGGAATATTCAAATAATTCACCATTAGTTCTTTTGGACTATTTAAGAAATCAAAGGTACGGAAAAGGTATTCCCAATTCTGCATTTGAAACCAACTACGATTCTTTTAAAACTTCAGCAGATACAGCAGAAACACAAGTTACACCCTATACTGGCGGTGCAACTATTAATTTATTTGAAACCAATGCTGTAATTCCCACAGAGGATAAAGTTATTGATAATGTAAGAGAATTATTAAATCCAATGAGAGCAATATTTAATTATACTCAAGGTAAATATTTTCTAATTATAGAAGATGCCAATAGTTCTGTGTTTAGTTTAAACTCTGATAATATTATTGGTGGTATTAAAATATATGGAGAGAAAAAAAATACGAAGTATAATAGAATAATTGGAACATTTGTTAATCCATTAAAAGAATGGCAATCAGATACAATATCATTTCCACCTTATGATGATTCAGCTTTACCAACAGCAGACCAACACGCAACTATGTTGGCACAAGATAATGGAACTTTATTAGAAGGTAACTTTGATTTTAAATTTATAACCAGTCCTTATCAAGCTGAAGAACTTTGTGAAATTGTTTTAAAGAGATCAAGAAATGCTTTATCAATAGAAGTCTTGGTAACCTCTGAGGCTTTAAATTTAACTATAGGGGATATTGTAGATATAACTTACTCCACTGGTGGTTTTAGTGCCAAGCCTTTTAGGGTTTATGGACTATCAATAAATACTAATAACACAGTTGGTTTAAAACTTATTGAACATCAAGATAATTTTTATACTTGGAGTTCTAAATCACAAGCACCAACTATAGCTGATACAGTTTTACCAAACCCATTTACTGTCCAACCACCAGCTTCCGTTACATTGTCTGACCAATTAATTGCCTACAACGATGGTACTGTCATAGTAGCATTAGATATTTTAATAGGTGCAAGTCCTGATTTTTTTGTTGATTATTACCAAGTGGAATATAAGAAAAATTCTGAAACAGATTATATTATCTATTCACAAGGTAGTGGATTAAATCACAGAGTGTTAAATGTTATTGACCAAGAAATTTACAATGTAAGAGTTAAGGCTATAAACACATTAGGAATCTCATCTACTTATGCTTCTGCCACCAGAACTATTATTGGTGCGATTGCACCACCAGCAGATGTTGAAGATTTTTCATGCAATGTAATTAATGGAGATGCTCATTTAAGTTGGTCTGCCGTAGCTGACCTTGATCTTGCCTATTATCAAGTGAGATACTCTACTGCTACTAATGGTGCTGAATGGCAGAACTCAGTTAATTTAGTTAATAAAATTGCACGACCAGCCACCTCAGTAACTGTTCCTGCTCGTTTAGGTAGTTATCTAATTAAAGCAGTTGATAAGCTAGGAAACTTTAGTACCAATGAAGCAATTATTACTAATACGATAGACACAGACTTAAATACTATTGTAACCCAAACAGAATCTCCAACTTTTTCAGGAACAAAAACTAATGTTATTCTTAATGATAGTAATTACCTAAGATTAGGTTCTTCAGAATTATTTGATTCAGCAGTTGGATTGTTTGACGATGGTACAGACTTATTTGAATCAGGATTAACAGCTAACGATTTGTATGCTACGGGGCATTATGATTTTGCAAGTATTATTGATCTTGGTGCAACCTACAAATCAAGAGTAACAGCTTCTATTACTCAAAGCGTTGATAACATAGATGACTTGTTTGATAATAGAGTTGGATTATTTGAAGATCAGGGTTCTAACTTTGACGGAGATACACCATCTAATTGTGATTCACATTTAGAATTGGCTACTTCAACTGATAATATAACTTACACTTCATTTAGAAATTTTGTGGTGGGAGATTACAATGCCAGATACTTAAAATTTAGATTGGTTTTGTCTTCTTTAGATTTGGCTTCTACACCAGTAGTTCAAACAGTAAGCGTTACTGTGGATATGCCGGATAGAATATTTAGTAATAACGACATAGCTTCAGGATCAGGAGTTTATTCTATTGTCTTTACAAATCCATACTATTCAAGTAATTACGCAGTAGGTATTACTGCACAAGGTTTATCTACAGGTGATTATTACCTATTAACAAATAAGACAGTCAGTGGTTTTGATATTGCTTTTAAAAACAGTAGTGATATAGGAATAACAAAAACCTTTGACTATATTTCTAAAGGATATTAATTTATGGCACAAGCAGACCTAAGTATTGAGAATCAAAGTTTTCCAACATTTCGTACAGATTTAAATAATGCTATTACTGCATTAAACACAAACCAGTCAGGAACTTCAAGACCATCATCAGCCGTTGCTGGAACAATTTGGCTAGACACAACTTCTGCAACTACTCCTACTTTAAAATTCTTTGATGGAACTGACGATATATCTTTAGCAACTATAGACTACACAGCTAATACAGTTAATTGGTTAGACAATACAGTTTCCATTACAGGACTTTCAAGCACAGCAACAGGAACAGTTTTAACTCTTACAGATTCAATTTCAACATCAACAGTTAATTTAATTATAGATAATCAAAAAGAAGTTAGATTTAGAGAAACCACTGCTAATGGAACTAATTATATTGGATTAAAAGCACCAGCTAGTGTTGCTACTGATTTAACTTTTGAACTTCCCCCATCAGACGGGACTGTTGGACAAGCATTAATAACAGATGGATCAGGCGGTTTATCTTTTGGAGATGTTGCCTCTGATTTAACAGCAGTAGATTCAAACATTTTACCTGACACAACAGACACCTACGATCTAGGTGCTACATCTTTTGTTTGGAGAAATATCTACACAGGAGATTTACACCTATCCAATGAATCTAAATCCGAAGGTAACTCTGTTGATGGAACAAAAGGAAATTGGACTATTCAAGAGGGTTCAGAAGATTTATTTATCCTTAACAACAAATCAGGAAAAAAATACAAATTCAAACTAGAGGAGATTTAAGCATGGGTTTTATCTCTAGTGGAACTACCATGTTTGATAATGGTGCTTTAGTTGCGAGTGCTGGTAGTCAAGTATTATTATCTACGGCTACTGCAAGTGCAAGTGCTTCATTATCTTTTAATAGCACCTACATTAATTCAGATTATTTGGTTTATAAGTTTGAGTTTATTAATTGCCACCCTCAAACTGACGACCAACCTGTTTCTTTTCAAGCCTCTACTAATAATGGCTCTACATATGGAGTAACTTTGACAACTACAGTTTTTGAGGCTTATCATTTTGAAGATGATAGTGCAACTTTCTTAGGTTATCACGCTCATTTAGATTTAGCACAAAGCACAGCATTTCAACCAATATCTGGCTCTTGTGGTAATGGTGCTGATGACAATGTAGGTGGAACTTTAACATTATACAACCCAAGTTCAACAACTTATGTTAAACATTTTATAGCTAACACTCAAGGAAATTATAGAGCCGGTTTACCTATATCCATTAATAGATTTACTGCTGGATATTTTAATACAACATCTGCTGTTAATGCAATTCAATTTAAGTTTTCATCAGGAAACATAGATGCTGGTCAAATCAAACTTTATGGAATAAAAAATTAACATGGCAGTAGTATCAAACGGAACAACTATAATAGACAATGGCATTTTTGATCCAGCTATACCTACTGGTAGTCTTACTTTAATTAAATCTATTACAGCCAGTGCATCAGCAAGTATATCCTTTGTAGATGGTACAGATGGAGTAGTGCTAGATGATACTTATAGTTCTTATGTATTTAAGTTTATTAATATTCACCCACAAAATGACGGCGTAAATTCTAATCTCTTTCAATTCAATTTATCTACTGATAATGGGAGTAATTATAACGTTACTAAAACAACTACAATGTTTTCTGCCTATCATAGTGAAGATGATACTGCTACACTTTTAGGTTATTTTGGCAATCAAGACTTAGCACAATCTACTGCATTTCAACCTTTGTCTGACCCTTATCTTGGTGCAGATGCAGACCAATCATTAAATGGTTCAATGTCTTTGTTTTCCCCAAGTTCAACAACTTTTGTAAAACATTTTATAGCAACTATAAATTATAGTCACAGTCAAAATTATACACTAAACCCATTTGTTGCTGGATATGGAAATACTACAAGTGCAGTAAATGCAATTCAATTTAAAATGAGTAGTGGAAACATAGATGATGGTATCATTAAACTATATGGAGTTAAATAATGGGATTAATTAGCAATGGAGTAACAACATTTGATAATGGCTCTTATAATATAGGGGGGAGTATGGTATTGGTATCTAGTGCAACTGCTAGTGCTTCTGCTTCTATAGAATTTACACTAGGGGATTATAAGGAGTATAAGTTCTTATTTGTCAATATACACCCACAAACAGATATAACTGCTTTACAGTTCCAAACATCAACAGATAGTGGTTCAACCTATGGAGTAACTGCTACCACAACTTTATTTCAGGCTTACCATGATGAAGGAGACACAGATACAAGTTTAGAATATGATACAAGTGTGGATTTGGCACAAAGTACAGCTTTTCAATACTTATCTAATGCAACTGGTAATGATAATGACCAATGTTGTTCAGGTAGTTTAAATTTATTTAATCCTTCATCAGCCACTTTTGTTAAGCATTTTGTTGCTGATGTAAATGATATTCAATATCATAATTTTACATCAAGAAAATTTATTGCTGGATATTTTAATACCACATCAGCACTAACAAACATCAAATTCCAGATGTCTAGCGGTAATATAGACGCAGGAAATATCTTGATGTACGGAATCAATTAATATAAAATAGGAGAACATATGGAACATAAGATAATAAACGGCATATCAATACCACTTACAGCAGGAGAAATATCTGCAAGATTAGTTGCTGAAGCTACTTGGAATGAAGGTGCTTTTAATAGAAGTATGGCTGATTTAAGACAAAAGAGAAATGCTCTATTATCTTCTACAGATTATTTAGCATTATCTGATAATACTTTATCTTCTACTATGAATACTTACAGACAAGCCTTAAGAGATATTACAGAGGGTGTTACCACATTAAAAAAAGCAAAAGCAGTTACTTTTCCTACTAAGCCATAATAATTATTGAAATCCTAATAGATTTTGTTATAGAGAATTTATAACCCAACAGGAGATTAAATATGGACTCTAAGCTAGAAAAACTCTTTGAAAAATTAGAAGGATTAAAAGATAAAGAAAACGATATCCTTGAAGAAATTAAAAACAGGCTTTATGATTTAGAAGCTTCCGAAGATGATTTTGAAGACGAGGAAGAAGATACTGAGTGGGAAGACGAAGAAGAAAAAGAATGAAAGAACAACTCAAAGACTTAATTGAAAAGAACTTTGAGGAACAGAAGAAAACTGAAAGAAATTTTCTTTTATTTAAAGCAAGAAAAGAAGTGAGTATTAATCAAGATGGTTCTGGCTATACCATTAAAGAAGGTGTAAACAAAAATAAGGTCTTAGCACATATTAAGACTGAGAAAAAAGAAATATGATGTACAAACTAAAACTCCTTATCTGCAAACTATTTAACATCAAGATGTGTAAGTGCAACTCTCCCAAAAACACAAGCAAAGATTATAATCCATTTACCCTTATATTATGAAATTTATGTTGATTTTTTGGGCTTGTTCAATTCTAAATAATCAATGTGGAGAACCTCTCCAAGACCCCTCTCTTTACGATACCCACAAACAATGTATTATTAAAGGTTATGAACAATCTATATCGGTTATTAATTCAATGGACACATTAATGGTTAATGAGAACAAATTATATTTTGCTTTTTCTTGCCAAGAATTGGAAACAGCTTAATGGTTAAAAAGGTTAAAGGCTTTGCTAATGCTAACTATATTCTAAGAACTCAACCCAAGCGTAAGGGCAGACATAGCAAGAAGCACAAAAAAACCTATCGTGGACAAGGAAAACCGATTTGACATTATGCACAAATACAACTAATAGTGTTTTATGCCTAGACAAACCTCAACAGAAGTAAAACTGGAATACATTTTAAAAGAACTTGCTCAATTAAAAAAAGGTCAAGATGAACTTCGTTCAGATATTAATAGAGGCAAGGGGGCTATATGGTTGCTCTTGGTTATTTCAGCTATGGTAAGCGGGTTCTATAATTATTTTAAATAATGAATAAACACAAACGAGTATTAGTTATCTCGGATTTGCATATTCCATACCACCGCAAGGACAGCTTTGCTTTTTTAAAAGAAATCAAAAAACAATTCAAGCCTGATACTATCATTAATATTGGTGATGAGATTGACTGTCATGCTCTTAGCTTTCACGACACTAACCCTGACCTTCCATCTGCTGGACATGAACTTTCAATCTCAAAAGAATATATAAAAGAATTAGAAAATATATTTCCCCAAATGACATTGTTAGACTCTAACCATTCTAGTTTAATTTATAGAAAAGGAATTAAACATGGAATCCCAAGAGGTTTTCTAAGAAGTTACAATGAATTTTTAAATGTCAAGAAATGGAATTGGGTAAATGATTTAACTATTACTTTACCAAATAAACAAAGATGTTTTTTTACTCATGGAATATCTGCTGATGTGGCTAGGGTAAGTCAAATCCAATCCATGAATACAGTACAGGGTCATTTTCATTCAAAATTTAAAATTGAATATTGGGCTAATAGTGATGCTCTCATGTGGGGTATGCAAGTTGGCTGTATGATAGAACAAACTAATATGGCATTTCATTACGCAAAGAACTTTAAAACAAAATTCATTATGGGCTGTGGTATGATTATTGATTCACAGCCTAAATTACTTCCAATGGTATTGGATAACAAAGGTAAATGGATAGGCAAATTAGTATGAACCTAAGTGAGAACTTTACTTTAGAAGAACTTATATTTTCACAAACAGCTTTAAGAAAAAACATTCCCAATAATCCCAACGCTTCTCAAATAGACAATCTTCAAGAATTATGTATAAAAGTCTTACAGCCGATAAGATCATATTTTAAAAAACCTTTAATTATCTCATCAGGATTTAGATCGGCTGAACTCTGTATTGCAATAGGAAGCAAGATAACCTCTCAACACACCGAAGGTAAGGCTTCAGACTTTAAAGTTTCATCTTTAACTAATACAGAAGTTGCTGATTGGATTATAAATAACATAAGCAGTTATGACCAACTGATCCTAGAATTTGGAGATGATGGCTGGATTCATATCTCTTACGATGGTGCGGACAATAGAAATCAAAATCTAAAGGCAGTCAAAGAAGAAACTAAAACAAAATACATTCCTTATTGATGACTAAATCTCCCAAAGATACTCAGGTAGGTGGCAAACATTATAAACTTCCTATTCAGCCAATTACCTATATATTAGAAAACAATCTTGGATTTATAGAGGGGAACATAATTAAATATATATCTCGCTATAACCGAAAGCATAAGGACAAGAATAAAATGCTGGAAGACCTACATAAATGTAAGCATTATATTGACCTTTTAATTGAGAAAATAGACAAGGCTTAAATTCATAGCTTTTGTCGGTTTAAGGCTATTTTCATATAAATACTTAACAAGAGCCTGTTATGGGTATCTTGTCAAAAAATAAGGGGTTTTTAAGCGTTTAAACACCCTTTAGGAACAAAGATAGAACGGAGTTTGTATATGTGGTGGTCTTTAGCAAGTTTAGCCTTCAAAACTGGTACTGAAATCTATAAGAACAAAAAGGCAACAGAAGTGGCTATGAGTGAAGCAAGGCTTTTAACTGCTGAGAAAATGAAGCGAGGGGAAATAGAACTTACTACTGTTGTAAATGAAAACCAGCAATCTGGTTATAAAGATGAAATTGTATTGGCTATTGTTATTCTTCCTATTCTGGTAATTGCCTATAGTGTTTTTAGTAGCGATCCTTTAGCAAGGGACAAGTTAAATCTATTCTTTGAATACTTTAATAATCTGCCTGATTGGTATGTCTGGCTGACTGTTGGTATCTTTGGATCAATATATGGATTGAAACCCAGCTTGGATATGTTTAAGAAGAAATAATGGACTATGTTCTTAGCACGATAGTAATTCACTACTACGAAGCGGATAGTGAAGAACAAAAAAAACAAACCACTTTTACTAAGGTAGAAGACATCTATCCATCTTTACCGGTAACAACTAATCTAATTAGAAATCTACAGAGTACCGAGAGATACAAGATTCTATTTATTGATTATCAATTAAAGTCTGTTCCTTTTAAAAAGATTAATAAGAACATTGTTAATACCTACCATTAATTCTGGAAATTAAAGTATAGAATAATTACAATCAATCCTAAGAAGATATATATTTTAGTTACAGGCTCAAGGTAGCTGATGCTGTCCAATATATACATAATAGAATTTCTTAGAATCCACAAAATTATTATAATAATTAAAGTATAGCTAACGGCATTTAATATTGTAGTCATTTGCTTTCCTTCCGTTGTGGGGGCTTTCGCCCCCGCTTAGTTTAGTGCAGTCCTATTTTTTTTTTAGATAGTCTATTAGTTCTTTCATTTTATCCGGTAACAAACCCATGCTAGTTAATCTTTTAATATCAACTTTTATTGGCTTGGAACTTATTGGTTTTTTATTTGTTTTTAACATTTTAGTTTCCCTTCTTGTTGGTTAAGTAAATAGTTTTTAATTATTCTATCAGCAAGTTTTGAAACTTGATCGTGTGTTAAACTTGTTTTTGTTTCTGATAAGATTTTTAAAACAACTTTTTTAGCTTCTTTCATTTTGTTTATCATTATGCGTTCTCCTTTGTATAAGCAATTAACTCATTTACAAAA
>Ga0222649_1000174_pt1 | contig 23899 bp, 21 predicted proteins | sample AntAcemetagen337_FD_179865 | JGI IMG/M metagenome (GOLD analysis project Ga0222649, IMG submission 179865) | Saline water microbial communities from Ace Lake, Antarctica - #337 | ecosystem: Environmental > Aquatic > Non-marine Saline and Alkaline > Saline | place: Antarctica: Ace Lake... | reverse complement strand
CGGAATAAATATGTGCTGTTTTTTATAAAAATTGATAAGTGAATAAGAGATTATTATTATATACAGAAACTGTATAAAATGGTGAAAACCGTTGAAGAGATTATGCTAACGCTTAAAATGATGGATGACAGAAAAGCGTATTTGGATGCGGAAAAGGAAAATCCCGTTGTTAAAAAGCCCGTTGTTAAAAAGCCCGTTATTGAAAAGCCCGTTGTTAAAAAGCCCGTTGTTGAAAAGCCCGTTAAAAAACCCGAGGTTATTCGTGAAGCCTGCTTTGAAATTGGTACATTTTATTATAAACATTGTTATAAAGGAAAAGACCGTTTGTTATGTTTTGATATCAAAGAAAAGTGTAAGACTGTAGCCCACGCGTGGGTTATGTATGAGGGTTATGATGGTGAATATTGTAAAATGAATATTAAATATTCCATTAAACACAAGTGCGAATATTTTAAACGCGGAAGCACAACTCTTTTATGTAAAGAGTTTAAAAAAGAAGAAGAATAATTTATAAAATATGTTATATGTATGTATGTTTTTTGTTTTTATTTTTATAGAATAAATATGTCCCGATTTTATCCTATTTAAATAAAAATTGATAGGTGTATAAGAGATTATTATTATATACACAACTGTATTACACAAGATGTCAAAATGCTTTTCCCTCGCTAACAGTAAATTGGAACCTATGCTAAAGGATATTATTGATGATATGTTAGATAGAGATTATAAGATAAATGCCGATGGTAAATATATTATCCCATTTGATGATAAACACTCTATTATTGATTATTATGTGGTATATAAAATGTGCTCTACAGAGGTTGTTAAATTGGTTGAACGTTTTGGTGTATTTAAAGCGATTAAATTACATCAAGACACATTTGGAGAGTTTGAACTTACAGACTTTGGATTTTTAAAGACATATGTCCCTCTCGCATATTTAATTATTGATGATTATATCAATGAAAATGACTTGGTTTTTGAAGAAGAAGAAGAAGAAAGCGATGAAGAAGAAAGCGATGAAGAAAGCGATGAAGAAAGCGATGATGAAACGAGTACATAATTTATTTATTTATATATTTTCTATGTTTTTATATTTTTTGTATTTTTATTTTATTATGTACTCATTTTGAAAAACTATATAAATAAAAATTGATTATATATTATAATATTATCTATAAGTAAGAAAAATGGAAGTTCTTAATACTATTATGACCGAAGACGAAAAAGCCATTATTAAAGCAAAATACATTAAAGATAAGGAGATTAAACAGAATAATCAACGTAAATGGAAAGATGCTGATCCAGAGAGATACAAGGCTATGAATAAAGCATATCAACAAAAAGTAAGGGATAATTTGAAACAAAAACTTATTGATGCAGGAGTTGTTATTAAAAAGGTTGTTATGCCGAAACTATCATATACTCTCGCTGATGAAAAAAAGCCATTTGTTCCTTATATTACAACGCCGATTTATTTAAAAACTGGGGTAAAAGCAGTATCAATTGCATCTACTCTTAAATATTTGGCTTATTTTAAAAAGGTTGATGCAATGTTTTGTACGGATGCTTTTGATACCGATATCGTATCACAGGTATATCAAGGAAAGTTTAATGATGAAAATGACGTTTATATTGTTAATAGATTGTCATATATTAATGATGAAAATATTGATGCAACTTTGGCTGTTTTAAAAGAAAAGGTTCCTAATATTAATAGCCTACGTAGTTATTTGGGTGCTTATATTGTATTAGCATCATATTATGAAGTTTTTAAAAATGCTTATACTAATCTTACTAATCTTTCTAATCAATGTAAAGCCATTTATGACGAAAAACGCGGGGAAAATGCTATAAGTGTAGCAGAAGCAACAAAAATTATTGACTTTAATTATAAAGCAATTGTAAAAGTTTATAACGGGATTACTGATATAACCGATGCTTTGCTATTTGGATTATATTGTTTGGAGGTTCCACGAAGATTAGAATATCATAATGTTGTTCTTACTGATATTACTGATATTACACTATTGGATGAAAAGAATTATTTATTCCTTAAAGACGGACAATATACGTTTGTTTTTAATGATTATAAGACTTTTAAAAAATATGGAAAACAGACCCTTACTGTTTGTAAAAATGTTAATGACATTATTACAAAATACGTATTAGCAAAAGATTTGACTGCAGGTGATTATTTATTCCACTCTCGTATTTATAAAAAAAATGTTCCTATGTTGTCTCATTCGTTTTGTCAGAAAATTAAAATTGTCTTTAAACGTTTGTATGATATTGAAAATATTACTAATACGTTTATTCGTATGTCATATAGCAGTTATATTGACACGATAAAAATGAGTGATAATGCACTTAAAAAACTGTGTATTTTAATGGGACATAGTTTGTTAGAACATCATTCTTATGTTAAAAAGTTCGTTATTTAATTGCTATTGAAATGCTATGTGTTTTATTTTTTTATTTTATTTTATAGTACCAGAAATAAAAATTGATAATACGTTTTGTACTTATGAATTAGATATATTAATATATTTACAGTAAATAGGATGTACGGGCAGGTAAAAACTATTGATTTTTATGATAAGTACGGACGTAAAAATATTACTACGGAAAATGCTTTAATGGAGCATATTGGTGTGCGTAATAACGCGTGCGAAATTATTGGAGAAGTAGGGCAGAAAATAAAGCCTATATTTGATTTTGATAGTTATGAACCTATTAATATAGAGGAAATGACGGTTAAAATTAATAAAATCTTTCCTAATAAGAAAGTTAATTATGCCGTTAGAGAGCCACGTCTAAAAAAGGGAAAGATGCGATACTCCGCCCGTGGTTATGTTGATGGTGTTATGATAAAGGCTTGTAATCTTAAAGAATTGGTTAATAACGCGAACATTAAAGAGGCTGATGCGAGTATTTATAGTCTTAATAGGAAAATGTTTTTGCCCCTAACAACACGTAAAGAATATAATGTTGTTGTACCCGAACTTAAACTTCTTAATGGTGCTTCTTTATTTGAATGCTGTTCTTCTTATATTAAAGAAGACTTTGAAGACTGGGACGAACGAGTTGAAGAATTAATTAGAGGTAAAAATATATTAGCAATGATTGAAAAGGAATGTTCTAAAATGAATGGCGAAATGGTAAATAACGATGGAGATGTTGTTGATGCTAAATATGTTGAAAATAAATTATCCCTTTATATCACTAAACTTTTGCCCGAAAGAAGTACATCATATGATAGTTGGTCTAAAATGATATGGTGTCTTTTTAATATTTGTAAAAAAGAAAAAGTAAGTGATAGAATATGTACGAATATTATACACGAGTTTTCTAAAAAAGCCATCAATTATGACGAAAGTGCAACTGACGATTTTATATCTAAATGTGCTGATACGATACGCGAGGCTTCTTATGGTTGGAAATATTTGTATGATTGTCTTAAAATAGATGATTTTGCCTATTATAGTAGCGTATCTACAGTAACATATAAGAAAATGAAAGAAACTTTTGAAAAAACTCATTGTAAAATTATGTTTCCTCCTATGGTATTATATTTTAATGACGAAAGTGAATATTATACTGCTAATATAAAGTCTATGAAAGATAGTTACTCACATCTACAATGTAAAGTTTGTATTAAAGAAAAATGGGTTAATAAACAATTTATAGAAATGTGGTTTAAAGACCCTTCTATTAGGATTTATGAAAAGGTTGTATTTGAACCTCCTCCTATTGTATCTAATCCTAATTACTTTAATACGTGGGTTGATTTTAAAATTGTTAATGAACCATTAATAAAGACTGATAGAGATTATTGGAAAGAATATATTACATTTGTTTATAACTTATTTGGAGATAATAAAGTTGTTGATTATATGTTAGCAAGATATGCTTATAAAATACAATATCCTGCTAATAGAACACACGTCATTTTCGTTATTACTGGAAATGAAGGAGATGGTAAAAACAGATTTTTACAACCTATATATAATATTATGAATGGTTATACTGTTGAACTTGCAAGGGCTAAAGATTTGTTTGAAAAACACTCTAATCACGAAGAAAGAAAGTTGTTGATTTTGGTAAATGAAGCATCTGGAAGTGCTAACTTTGAAAATAGTGAGGTTTTAAAAACAAGAATTACCGAAAATACATTGACGGTTAATCCTAAAGGAATACAGGCTTATAAAATTAGTAATATGTGTGAATATGATATGACAGGTAATGGTGAAAAAATTGTAAAGGTTAGCGATGATAGTACAAGAAGATTTTTTCAAGCAGAAAGTACAAGTTTCTATAATAGTAATACAGAGTTTTTTAATGACTTTGTTGAAAATATTGAAAATAACCCAGTAGCCTTGAGACAGATATATGAAGGTTTTATAACTTATGATTGGAAAAGCGTTGTCCCATCTGGTAACTTTCAAGATGCTAAATATAAGCCCGTTACTGAAGTTTTATTGAGAGTTATGTCTTCTAATCGCGATAAAATTATATGGTTCTTGGAAGAATGGACGAGAAAACAGATCAATAATAACCCTAAAGAGTTATATACGATAAAAGGAAAAACTCTTTTCAATGGTTTTAATAGGTGGTGCCTTACTAATGGCGTAAAATGCGAATATAATACTGTATCCTTTGGTTGTAGATTTTCCATTGTATGTAAAAAACAACTTAATTCTAATGGTTTTGATTGTATTAAAAGGGACGTAAAGCGTACTACAACAACCCTTAATCTCCCTGAACTTAATAAATATTTTGAAAAAATTAATGGATGTCCTTTTGAAAATGATGATGATGAAGATGATGTAGATTATTTTGATATGTAAATTGTTATAATTTCTTTAAGCCCCATATGGGGGGTTTGAGGTTGAGGGTTCTAAAAATATCATTTGTAATTTTTATTTTTATTTTTCTTCAACTTAAACAATTTCATAAAAACCTCCCTAACCTCCCTACCTCCCACTTTTACCTATTTTCCTATTAAATATACTAAAAAAGAGAGATATTATAAGGAAAAGCAGTGGGAGGTTTGATGGGAGGTTGGGAGGTTTGCAAAAATGGCTATATTATATATAACTTTTATAAAAATAATCCTTTAAGCCCCTTACATATAAGCGAGTTCTCCTTTTGCTAACTCCTTTCTCCTTTTAACATCATCTTGTAATTTTTTAAAGGCTTGAAAACCTCTAATTTCTTCTTTTTTCCCTTCAAAACTTCTCTTTGCTTTATTTACATATTTCATACGCGAACTTATAATAGGTTCTCTATAAATATCATCTTTGCTTACAACCTTTCTTCTTTTTGCTTTATCTTGTTCTTGTTCTAATTGAAATACACTACGTTGTTTAACTTCTTCTGGTTGTAATACGAATGGAACATTCCTATTAAGTTTAGCATTCCTAATGTTATAAGGAACTTGATACATTTTAACTTGTTTTTCTTCTACGAACAACCGCGAAGGGGGTGGCGGTAAGTCATCGCCTTTTAACCCTTCAGGCATAACTATTTCGCCCGCTATATCTTCGTGTAATTCAAAGGCTTTAAATACGTCTCCTTCTGGTTCATCATTTTGTTTATTACCTGCAACTGGTTCTTTTTTTGCGGGTGCGTCTACAGCCCGTTTTTTAAGTTTAGCATTGCCGAACATATTAACTTGTTCTTTTATTTCATAATCTTCATCATCATCAACAGGTAAAGGATTAACTTTAGGTATAACTTTAGGTATAACAACTGGTGCTGGTGCTGGTTTATTCGCTTCTGCAATTAATCGTAAATAATTTTCAATGTCTGCGTCATAATCGTCTTCATAATTTTCCATTTCATCAACAATTAGTTCAATTGCTGGTGGTATTATAAGTTCAATTTCCGCTTCAGGAACTGCAACAGCAACTTTTCTGGGTCTGCCTACAGGATTTTTAACTTCAGGAACAACTGCTTGCATTTTTCTGGGTCTGCCTACGGGATTTTTAACAGCATTAGGGTCTGCTATTGCATTTTTTCTGGGTCTGCCTACGGGATTTTTAATAGGAACAACAACTGTTTCATTTTTTTTAACTTCAAAAAAGTCTTCAAAAACAAGTGCTAATGTTTCACTCATAACATCATTTACCATATTTTTAGAATAACTATCAATAATTGTTAGGTCATTTTGAGATACAGGTTCAATAACTACGACGAATGTTGCTTGTTCTTCTTCTTTAAGTTTTTTAAGCCTTCTACGTTCTTGAACTTTCCTTTTAACCTCGGCTAATACGTCTTCTTCTAATGCTTCTTTTATAATAGATTTAGGTGCTACAATTGTAGGAACTTTAACAATAGATGAAACAATAGATGGAACAACTGTAGGAATAACTGTAGGAACAACTGTAGGAACAACTGTAGGAATAGATGGGGGTAATTCTTGTATAATAACAGATAAAGGTAATACTTTCAATTTAGTAGCAATTGCATTCCGCATATCAGCAATAAAGTTATTATAAACTTTGTTTTCAAATAAGGGAGATGTTTCATCAAAAATAGACTTTTCTTTTTCAACAGCGACAGATACGATAAAAATTATAGGTCTTTCTTGAGCGATAATAGTATCATCATATAATAAAGGAACATCATCATCATCTGCATTAAATACATCAACGCCATTTTCAATTTCTAAAATAGTTTTAGGTTTATACACTGGGTCAGCAAAATAAGATAAGTCCATAAAAGGATCATAATCAGTGTCAAATAAAATATTCATTTTTTTTTTTCGTACTTTACCATTGCTCCGCCCATTCCAGTCATAGCAGAAGTTTTAGAAGGACGACCACGTCTATTAGCGGGACCAAATACAGGAAGTTTAGCAGGGCGACCACGTCTATTCGCGGGACCAAATACAGGCATTTTAGGTGCTTTAGGTGCTTTAGGTGTTTTAGGTGCTTTTTTAGCCTTCATTTCGGCTTTCATAGCCGTAGTATATGGTGGTGGGGCAGGAATTGCAGCCATAACCGCTTTAACCGCTTTAATCGCTTTAACTTTAGGGATTTTAGCGACTTTAGCGACTTTTTCAACAACGGCAGCCATTTTAGGTTTTTTCGTGGGACCTTTCACACCCGCTCTATATGCGATATCAATGGCTCGTTCCATCTGTGCGGGAGTAGCAGGGGCTTTGCGAGGACGTCCGCGGGGTTTTTTAACAGGACCAATAACACCAGCATTATATGCGATATCAATGGCTCTTTCCATCTGTGCGGATGTAGCAGGGGCTTTGCGAGGACGACCGCATTTTTTAGCAACTGTAGGATTAGCCAATTCTTTAGCCATTTCTTTAGCAGTTTTAGGATTTTTACGTGGGCGACCACATTTCTTTTCGGGTCCGTAAGCATAACCTTTAGGGGGCATTATAATATTATCTATCTATATTAAGAATAGATTTTAATTAATTAAATTGAGTACATAATAAATATATCTTCAATAAAAAACAAAAATGTAAAATGTTTATAAAAAAATAAATTATGTACTCAAAATAGATACTAACGGAATACTTGCTTTTCTTTTATGACTTCCAATAATGCCATTAAGTTGTATCGGTATATGTCTATCATTTTCAAAAAAAGACTTTGATACATTAACTTTAATTTTAGATGGAATATCTTCAAAACCTACATCGGCTATTAAATTATCATACTTTAACAAAAGAATATTATATTGCTCTATTGTCATATCTTCAATTTTTTCAATATCTTGCGATAATATCATAAATTGTTGCGATAGTTTTTTAAAGTTTTCATATTTTTCTCCGCCTCTCACTGTATTATTAACAGATATAATAAGAACACTAATAGCATTAACAATAATGTTAGGTATTTTAATATCACTTGCGTTATTGCTAATACTATTTATAATACACATAGCGGAACTTGTTAGAACCAATGGAATATTAAAGCAAAACTTTATAAAAGCCCAATGTGTAGTTGCTTTCGTGCATAATAATGTCATTGCTTCGCATTTATCCAGCAACTTTTGAGACTTTAAAGCAATCATATAATATAACATTAGAAATTAAAATTATATCTTTCACGTCTAATTTCAAAGGGTTTAGCGGGAGTTTTAGCGGGTTTTCTTTCAGCACGTTTAGGAGCAACGACAACCTCTTCCATAATTTCTTCTTCACTATCCGTTTCATAAACTTGCTGTATAACCTTTTTAATTAACTTTTTAGGCTTTTTCACTTTAACGACCTCTACTCGTTCTTCAATAACCTCTTCTTCACTTGATGCGTCTTTAGCAGGAATATTTAATGTTCTTTCTGGGACAACAACTTTAGCGGATTTAACCTTTGAAACAACCTTTGTTTTAACCTCTTCTGGAACCTCTTCAACAACTTGAGCGGGTTCTGGAACAACTCCCTCGCGTTCTAATCTTTTAGCAATTTTAGCCAATCGTGCTTTTTTTAACAACTCTACTTTTTGCTCGTATGTCTGTACCATCCTATTTAATATAATACAAGATATTATTTTAAGTTAATATGACGAATAATTAGTACTTAAGCAAAAATGTTTAAATAAATAAAATGAATGCTTTAAAAATAAACAAAATATTTAGTGTAGATGCTTTAAATGCGACAGACCCCCTATTATTCGTATGCAACAACCCAACCGAACGAAAATGTAGCCAATGTTTAAAATATTATGTACCAACAAACGAAGATATTAGTACAAGAAGACCATCAACATATTTCAAAATGTGCCCTAATTGTAGAGCATATATGCGTAAAAAACAAAACGAATATAAAGAACGTAATGGAATTATTAACCCTTATTCCGCGGGAGCATTAAGATTATCTTTATAATAATCTTCTAAACTTTTGTTTAAAGGGTGTTCGTTTTCGCGTCCTTTCCACAAATCATCGGGAGTTTCGTGCACTAATTGCAACATAGCATTTTTATGTTGTATTCTAACCCCTTCCATTTCATCATAACTTAAAGTAGAAGATATGCCTTTAACTTGATTAATAGTCATTCGTGCAGCCAAATCAATAAGGAAAGCGTCCATTTTATTAACCTTTTTTCCAATAAGTGCATCTCCTTTCATCATCATATCGTCATACATTGCTTTATCTTCATCGGTATAATTATCAGGGTATATAGTCTTCATTATTAATATATTCTATTAATATAAGGAAACATTTATTTTAAATGAAAACAACCGCTTTAAAAGGCATTAACGGAGAAATGAGAAAATATAAAAAATATGACCCACCACAACCAAAAAATCCTAATCTTCCACCAACTTACAATATATGTTTATCGGCATCTCCAAAAGGTGGTGGGAAAACTTATAACTGTGTGTTATTATTACAGGCATATGAGGATAGTGGGTTCGTAGCAACAAATGGGACAGATGTTGTTATGCGTACTATATGGGTAAGCGGTGGAACGAGCCGTTCAAAACAAAATAGCATTTTAGATACATTGAAAAGTTTAGAAAACGAAGATAGGATAGATTTAGAAGATGATGTTGATGGAGGTTTAGCATTGATATATGACGAACTCAAAGCGGAACGAGATTTAATAGAAGAATATAATAAGTATGTTGTAATTTATAAAAAGTTTATGAGTTCAAAACAACTCAATAATTTAAGTTATGAAAATCTTGCGTTATTAAGTTTTAAACGATTTATAGACCCAAAAGATGACCCAGATAGACCGCGTACAACGAATGGTGAGATATTACATAATCCGCGAATGGTATTTTTAGTGCTTGATGATATGATCGGCGGAGACGGATATTCTACTAATAAAAAGGGCAACTTTCTCAATAGATTAGCGGTAAAAAGCAGACACGAAAGTAATAATCTCGTCGGTTTAAACTTGTTTTTCATATCGCAATCTTTTAAAGCCATTCCTCCAATTATTAGAAAACAAACGGACGTATTTATATTGTTAAAGTCCGCATCGCAAACTTATATCATAGATGCTATTATAGGTGAAATCGGCAGTCATTTCAAAAAAGAAGAGGTTGAGGAATTGTATAATGAGGTTATGAAAGTGGATTATGGTGCCCTTATTTTAAGCATACACAAAAAAGAGAAAGCAGAAAACCGCGTACGCATTTCGTGGAGAGAACGTATAAACAGAGATGTTAAATATATAATGTAATCATATAATAAGAATGAGCGAAACTTACAGTTTTTATATAGACAAAGCAAAACACAACAAAAATAGCAATCACATTGATATTAATATCCCTTATCCAATTCAATGTTCTAATAAAGAAAAGTTAAGCATCAAAATGATAGACTTTAAATATCTCAATAACGTATATAATATATCATCGGCATTACAAAACAACACTATAACATTACAAAAAACACCAACGGTATTTACGGGCTATATAACGGGACAAACACTTATAGAGTTTTATGCTTTTTTTAAAGAAGATTTAGTAACTCTCAAAGATGATATTGTATCGGGGTGGAATGGTTTTACAAATGTAGAAACTATAGAAAATGACACTTTTACAATTAGTTATTTAAGTAATGGTGTTGTAGAGGGAACTAATAAAATTAAAAATATATTCAAAACTTACGACTTTGATAGAAGTATTGATAACTTTACATTTCCAGAAAATGAGTTTATATTCCAATCAAAAACAGAAAAAGATTATCTATTTACAGGTTTCAATTACGCTATAACCCATAATGGTGCAGTAATAAATGGAAATCAAAGTTTTGATTTAAAAACTTATGGAAGTGATAACGGTGTTGATTACGTATTAATAGAAAAGTTCGGCGGATTATATGACTTTACATTTTTTTTCGGTGAAGCAACTGGAACAGAGACAACTTTAAATATGAATGGAAATTACAGACCATACAAAAACTTTAAATCTTATAAATATTATAAAATAAATATAACAAATAATGATATAGAAAATCTATCAAATTACAAACTAACTAATATAAGTTTTCAAACATACACATACGAATATTTTTTAAATACAGAGCCACAAAAAAGAAGAATAACAACTTTAACAATTCCAGATGGATTTTACAAATCTTCCACATTTATGAAAACAATAAATGACCTTTTAGTAGAACACGATTTAGTAGCAACATTAAACACATTAAATAATAAATTATCTATTCTTAACAATAGTGTTTTTGATACAAGCGACCAAAACATTTACAAACCTATTACAACAAAAGATAATACGTCAATTGTATCCTTTCCTACATCTATAAATGTAGCAGGAAAATATGAAATGCTTTTTCAAAATGAAAATATAAAAACAACATATGGTATAGATAATGATGAGATATTATTAGAACAAGACATATTGTATGTAGCAGATAATAACATTAATCTTACAAACTTTAGCAAACTTATTATAACAAGTTCTTTAAACTTTCAAAACAAAACTCATAACGAAATAGTATCTGGGAGTGATAATGCGACAGGTATAGGTAATATATTGACGTGTATAGATAATGATGAGGTTCCCTTTAGTTATATCAAATATACAAACCACGAGATGATACAACATAAGTTAGGTAATAAAGTCCTATCAAATATAAGATTTTCATTCTATAATGAAAGGAGTAGTGAGGTACATTTAAGCGACGCTTTCATACATTTTCAAATTATCAAATCAAAAAAATAATGTATTGTTATAATAGAAAGTATGAGTTTTTTAGCACCTTTGATGACAGAACTCCTTTTAGGGAGTGCGGGTGGTAATGCTATTAGAATGGCTGGTAATGTGGTACATAAAATAGATGAGGAGTTTAGACCTATTTTAAAAGAAAAGTTGTCAAGAAAATTAACAGGAGTTGTTTCTTCGCAGATTAGCAAAGATGCTAATGGGATTGTAGCAACAGTTGTTAGACGCAGTTCAAAACATATGCGTTCGTGTGCGTGTCACGGAAAGTCGTCGGGGCGTAAAATAGGATAATTTAATTATCTTCTTCGTACTCCATCAATAAGTTTATAGACCAATTTAAAAATACTTCTTTTATGCTTTCTCCTTCACCAAACGAGAAATAAGAACCTATATTGCTTCTTGTATTAATGTATAATTCAATAAAGTTTAATTCTTGTTCTAACAATTCAGCAACAAAATAAACACTCTGGCTTATAAAACTAACAGGCATATAGCCATCAATTAATGTTAGTGCATTATCTTGATTAGAAGCCATAGCACTTTCACCATTATATTTAATGTTTTTCATTTTAATAAAGAAATGACCGTTAGAAAGTTGATTACCCATTATGGCTGCAATATCTCCAACTACAGGCGTTAAATTGATGCTATTTATAAAAAGTTTAGTATTTTTTTTCACTTTAATAAGCGGAAGTTTATTAAAAATAAAATATTTATGGTCTTCGCTTCGTACAGCATCACTTGTATTTAGCCAAATAGAGCGATATTTTTTACGGGGTTTTTGTGCTAATGTTAGTTGATTTCCAACAGTTAATTTATCCATCTTTCTATATTATAAGAAGATATTTAAATAGGCTGTAATGTATGGCTATGTCGTATTTTAGTTGTGTAATGTATGGGGGCATATACTTTTTTCGCTTCTATGCGTCTATTTATAAGATTATCATAAAAGTGTGTTTTTGTATAACGCGGAGCACTTAAATTATCCATAAGAAGATGGTCGGTTGCGTGGTATTCATATTTAGTTTCTTTAGCAGGGTCAAAGTTCATATTATCATTCATTTCAATATCAACGGACGTATTGTAAGATTTATTATATTTTCGGTATATTGCTTCTGGTTCGGGATTAATAGAACGTTTTTGCGGAGGATTAAAGTTTAATTGTTTAAAAACTTCTACTTTAGCAAACGGCATATGGAACGAAGGTTTCAAAGTTGCTCCTTGTTTTTCATAGTACATATCGGGGTTTCCAAATGACATCGTTATATTCTACTAAAGGGATAGATTAAAAAAAATGAGTTGTTTATAATGTCTTATAATGTTTTTACTCAATATAGATCGCGCGACCAAGCCCGATGTGTAAAACTTTTGAAAGTTTTGCAATTATTACTGGTGTTATATCTTGTGTGCTTGAACCAGAGAACGTGCATACCCAGTTGATCGCACAGGATGAGCCAGCAGATGATAGACCAGATATGAAGAAAGCATCTTTATCAATAAGTTCCAAACTTTGAAAGCATCCGCCATAATATTTAAAGTAATGTGCGAGAGATAGAATGTTTTTGTTAAAACCATTAGCGGATGCATCAACATTTTCGTAGCCCAGTGCTTGAAGATTGTTTTGAAAGATTTCGCTACGGTTAAGAGCACCATAATTAAGTTGCTTGTTATTAATGGAAAATTGCGAGGTATTGATTAATTGAAGTTGTCGTTGAAAAGCCCGTGTTGAGAAAAAGTTATCTCCAGATGGGGTAGCAATAGCACCACCAGTTGCGTTTCCAGAGAAAGCGATAGGGTCAGCGTGATATTTTGAAGAATTAGTAACAACGCTTTCAGTAGCACCAGTCCCTAATGAGCCAAATGCTAACATATGAGATACGGCTTGAGCGTTAGATGGGAGGGCAGTTCCTACAATATGATCTATGGAACCCGCGGAGATATAAGTTGTTACATTAATTCCTGTAGTTTTTGTGACTCCAGCAAACTTTGTCACAATATAATCATTAAAACCGATTTTAAGGTCTTCGGCAGAGTTGATAGCATTATAATAACTATCGTCACTAAAAGATAACGCTTCGGCAGTCATATAAATATCTCCTACGGTATAACTTGATGAGGCTAATGCTGCTAAAGATAATTGAGTTGCTTCGGCAGTAGCCCCTAAAACCTCAAATGCGGGAGCCCATTCAATAGATACGATAATCTCTCCAATTTTATCAGTTGAAATAATACTTGTTGAGGCACTTCCAAACAATCCAACCCAGTTATTAATACACATTTTATATGTGCGATTAACGTTAGTATTCATTAGCGAAGAAAGTCCAGTAATAGCAACATCGGTGGAACCAGTGCCAGCACCTTCGGTCCAATGGATACTATTATCCAAAAACTCGCCAGCAATACCAGTTGATACGGCTTTATTATTATGGTCGGCATAAAGATTATAAATAAGATTATAATCATTGATAACAGATACGGTCTGGTTATTCATTGATAGCGAAAGGCGTTTAATGAAAGATGAGGAATATCTTGTAGGGAATGTATGATTAGTTCCGTTAGGAGTTATGTCAAACCATAAACATAAAGATTGTAGATTAAGGAGTGAGCCAATAGGAAGGCGAATGTTAGTTAGTGTCTGGGGTTCTGCGGATGTTCGGTCTGCTACAATTTTAAGCATAGACTTTGACATAGAACCTTGAAGACGGGACAAATTGCTTTGAAAATAGGCTGGGTACGAAGTTCCAACGCTTTCAAACATTATTATTTTACTTTCTAATAATAGATAAGAAAATAAAATGAACTGGTATAATGAAAATGCCAGCAATGACTTTATAGATGCTACACAGGAAAGTACAGCATTAACAAATACATCTACTATAAATGTTCCAACTTTAACAGAAGAAGAAGAAGAAAATACAGAACCTAATACGGGCTTTAATACAACTATAAATGACTTAATCAATTTAAAGTTAGACGGCAACGGAAAGTTTCAAGTTTATATAAATAATGAAAATGATGACGGAGAAATTAGATTTTATATTAAAAATGCTAAAAATGTAAATGACTTTAACTTTAATATTTTAACACAATCTTATAGCAACCCACGGCTAACATACAATACAAAAATAGATAAAGACGGAAAAATAAACTATTATCATACTTTTAATATTTTTAATCCCGTGAAACTTTCAGGATGGTATGTAATAAATGACGATATATCAGCATTAGAAATAACTCAAAATCTTATAGGGGTAGGGATAGGAGCACTACAAGGGCAAGTAGGTTTTTTAGTTACGGATTTAAAGTTACTTAATTTAGATTATTATGCATATAAGTTACAATCAACAATAGAAATAGCGGAGTTATTTAATTTAACTCACGGATTATATACAAGCAGTGGTAGAGGTGCTTTAGCATCGTGGCAAAGAAGTCCATTAACAAAAAAAGCCTTTGATGATTTATTTAAAAGTCTTGACGGAGTAGTAGATGCTACAACAGGAATGGCATCAATGGCTTTGCCTGTTTTAATGTCTTTAAAGGGTAGCAGACTGGGATTATTTACTCTTTATTTAAACAGATTACAAAACGCATTAACTTTTGCAGGAATTACAGCGGGATTGTATGCTATTTATTCTTTTTTAGACGACCAACAAAAAACCAATATTATAGATGATATACAAATAATAGAAAGGTTGAAAATAGATACAAGAAGAAATATTGATAACGGCGACACAGCATCTTTACAACCAAACAATATATATATAGACTTTCTAATTATAGACCAAACTACTAATAATGGATTTACAAAGGCATCTGCTTATGAAAGTATAGATATACAAAAAGGGGCATCATTATCAATAGAAATAAAAGATAATGGCTCTGGGGTTTTAATAGCAAAAATACTATCAACTTTAAAAGTAGGTAGCGGGTTTAATATAAATGAAGAAATATTTATTGATAAAGATAAAATAAGTGGAACAACGGGACAATTAAGAATTGTAGTAACAGATTTAAAAAGTTATCAGTATATTTTAGAACAGGATGGCGTTAAAGCATCTACGGAGTTATTAGAAGTTGATAGCAGACAGCGGAGAAGACAATTTATTCCTAATAAAAATGACTTTAGCGAAGAGTTCAATATTGTAGAAACTCCATCTACTAATCCTATAACGGGCGAAATATTGAAGAATATTGAAATTAGATTAAACGATACAGTTATGTTAAACAGTTCTAATTATACAGATTATGCTTTTAATCTTTTAGCGGGAATTACAAACGAACTATTAGAACATACATCTAATTATGTTATATCAACATCTAATATTTTAGAAACTAATATTGATACAAAGATAGCAATTACAAGTAATCTTTTAGCGACTAATACAAATCTTTATGATACTAATACAAGCAATTATATAGAAACTACGAGCAATCTTTTAGCGACAAATGCTAACATTTTTATAAGCGGGGATACAATTAATCAAAACAAATTAAATATTTTAGAAAATATCATATTACCTACGGGGAAAACCCTATTAGATAATGCGGAAAAGACAATGTTTTTAGGCTATAAAGATAGGGTTAGTTTAAATTATAATGCTATAGCAGATGCTTTTATTATACCTCTTAAACAAGTTAATAAGGTTGTAGATGACAATAATGGTGTTAGTGCTTTAAATTATCTTATAAATAGACCATTTTTATATGTTGTTGCTAATATTCTACAAGTTGATGATAACTATAGTATGGTGCGGGGAATTGTAGCATATTTATTAGATAACAATAATACAACCTTTAGTTTTTCAAAAAAGTTATCTATAACTAATGGTGTTAATGTATTATACAACTTATATGATATTGGAGATAATAGTTTAAGTTATACGAGAACTGCTAACAATTTAAACTTAACTTTTAAACAACAAACTATACGAGACTTTACAACAACAAATATTTATTTAAATAATCCATCACTCCCAGAAAGTTATACAAAATCAACAGTTTTTGGAATACGAATTGGAGAATGGAATATACCTGCTAATATATTTAGTAATTGGAATGATGACCCCCGTAATTATGTTGTGACTGATGTTGATAGTGCAAATCCTAAAATGAATATATCAAATGGAAAGTTTTCACATTTCTTTTTTGATGCTGATGGTGGTTTCGTAAGGTATATTAAAGACTTTAGATTTTTATTAAGAATGCCTTATAATCTGGATGATTATACTAATGATGCTAATCCTAATGATTTATGGTATTATAGTGTTGATGTTACTTATTTTGGAGAAGATGGCGTTAGAACAAATGCTAATTATAACAGAGTTTTTAATGGAGCAGGTGCAGCAGATGTTTTCATTGTTTCTATAAATAAAAGAATTAAAGATATAACTTTCAAATATACAGTTAATGAAGGACAACCGAAATGGGCGAGCGATAGTTGTTTTGCTATTGTAGAATATATGTTTATAACTGAAGAGGTTATAACAAGACAAAATGAGATTGTAGAATATAATATGGCTTTACCTCCATACACAGAAGACGCACAAATAACAACAGAACAAGTAGGAAATGAAATTAAAATATTTTATAATAATACAAATTATATTTTTAATATTCCACTTAATACGGCAAATAATAGAGTTAGAACTACAAATACGCAGGAAAACGGGCAAGTTATTTTAAAGATTGGAGATGGTAATAGTAGATGGTATAATATGGTTTTTAGGTTAAACGCAATATGGAGTGCTAATCAAAAAATAGCATTAATAGATGGATATCAAAATACAGCAGATGTTAAAATAAATAGTTTAGAAGTTAATAGTATTATATTGAATGGTTCTATTGCTAATTTAAGTTTTAGTCAAATACAAGGAGGAATTATACAAGATGCGGGAAGTGGGCGGAGACGTAATGTTATTGATAATATAGGAACATTCGTATATACAAATGAGATTGTACCATCTACAACTTTAATATCTGGAAATGAGTATATGTTGGAATGGGATGAAATAAATAATAACTATAAAAATGTTTTGAAACCTGATTTAAAAGGCGATAAGGGCGATACTGGTAATACTGGTAATACTGGAGCAACTGGTGGAACTGGTTCTCAAGGAAATATTGGAAATACTGGAGCAGTTGGTGCAACTGGTTTAAAAGGGGATAAGGGCGATATAGGTAATACTGGAGCAATTGGTGCAACTGGTTCTCAAGGAAATATTGGAAATACTGGAGCAGTTGGTGCAACTGGGGCTCAAGGAGATAAGGGAGATATAGGTAATACTGGGGCTATTGGTGCAACTGGTTCTCAAGGAAATATTGGTAATACTGGAGCAGTAGGAGCAACTGGTTCTCAAGGAAATATTGGTAATACTGGAGCAGTTGGTGCAACTGGGGCTCAAGGAGATAAGGGAGATATAGGAAATACTGGAGCAGTTGGTGCAACTGGGGCTCAAGGAAATATTGGAAATACTGGAAATACTGGGGCAGTTGGTGCTACTGGTTCTCAAGGAAATATTGGAAATACTGGAGCAGTTGGTGCAACTGGTTCTCAAGGAAATATTGGAAATACTGGAGCAGTTGGTAATGATGGAAATGATGGCGAAGATGCTAAAAATATTACAAGTATAAATGTAGATGATAATAATAATCTCAAGTTATTTTTTGATGATAGTTCAATATTAACAACAACAAACAATTTAATCATTGATTATACAACTTTAACAAATAAGCCTACATTAGCAAGTTTAGGTTTTCAACAAAAAAATGTTTATAGAATATATCCATCCAGATTAGGTTCATTAAATAACTTTAGAAAAATAGATGGAAGGACACCTGATACATATACAGTCAATGAAGGAGATTATGCCGATGGAGTTTATACAATTTTATACACGAGTAAATTAGGTAGTACAGATGACTTTAGTGCACACAATTTATTTAATAAACAAACTGAAACTGATATGAGTTCGCAAAGCCCTGCACGTTTTTCATCATTTAATTTAAATGGTTATTGGAATGCTGGAATACAAGAGCGAGGAAGTTATAGAAGAAGTCAAGTTCTTCAAAGCGGAGGGTTAGCGGGGGAGTATTTAGTTATAAATATGCCCGTTTCTATTCTTTTAACAAAAATAAATATAGTAACTGCTATGTATAATAGCACAGTTAGTTATATAGACCACGCACCACGATTATACGCAATATATGGAAGAAATAATAATAGTGGAAATTGGTCTAAAATATTAGAAGAAACTTTAGTTGCAGGAGATTATAACAAACCATATGAATATGAGTTTTTAGGGGAAACATTATCACAACCTAATAAAATGTATCAAAAAATTATAACAAATCCATTAACTGGTAATGCAACTTTTAATAACTTTGGTATTGTTGTAAATAAAATTATGGATGAAGAAACATTGATTTTAGGAAAGATAGAACTTTTTGAAGATTATTTTGAAAATCAAAATATACCTACAAAAATAGCAGACTTTGAAAATATTGAAATAGATATTAACAACGCATTAAACGCATCTCAATTTTTTATAGGAGATGGTAATAAAATAACAATAAACGATACGCCTTATTTAAATACAAATATTGATTTATCGCCTTATAGATTAATTAGCGATACTTACACAATTACGCAACAAAATACGCAAAATAACGACACATCTAATTATGTATTAAACACATCTAATTATGCTGTTGATACATCTAATCTTACAAATGTTAGAATTAATAATTTAGTATTAAATGATGTTAGCGACGCAATTCTAAATACTAAACTTGAAGCAAGAGCAGGAACTAATATAACTATTGATAGTTCTGGTATTATATCTTCTTCTGGCGGTGGAAGTAGCGGAGGAATAACATATGATGATGCTAATAGATTAGATTATGAGTTTTTAAGCGAACCAGTAGCAGGAGAAGATATTACAACTAATTATGCAGACCCTATAGTTTTATTACAACCTCCCGTCGTATCTCCTTTAATACAACCTATAGATATTGATGGTGATTATAGATATATTAGTTTTCCATATACAACTGGAGCAAATAATACATCATATTCTATAACTTTTAATGAGAATACAGACTGCGATATTTTAATTGTTGGTGCTGGTGGCGGAGGAGGACACGATAGAGGTGGAGGAGGTGGTTCTGGGTCTTGTTTAGTTTATAAAAATTATGTTATGAATGGAAATTATACTGTAAATGTTGGAAAAGGTGGTTTAAATGTAAATGGTAATGATGGGTTAAATGGTAATGATTGCTCTATATCTAATTCGGGAGGAGATATATTTTTAGCAAAAGGCGGTGGTGGAGGAGGACAATTAATTGCAGTTGGAAAAAATGGTGGTTGTGGTGGTGGTGCTGGCTCACAGGGTAATTTTCAAGGAGGTACAACAGTTAATACAAATAAAATATTAGGTGTTAATACAGCACCTTCTTTTAATAATAATTATATAATATATGGAAGTATTGGAGGTAGAAATACTACACCGTGGAATGGTGGTAATTTAGGTGCTATGGACGGTGCAGGTGGAGGAGGAATAGGACAAGGAGGTACAACATCAGGTTCTTTAAACGCTGTAGATACTCAATTTAATCCTAACAACCCAGGAAAAGGAGGCGATGGTAGATATTTTGCTACAATAAACGGTATTAATTACAATTTTAAAGATTATTTTGGTATTGTAGGAGTTCAAGATGGTTCATCAGGAAACTTTTTTATAGGTGGTGGAGGAGGAGGTGGTGATAATTCAACAGGTACAAGTGGTACTGGTGGAAAAGGTGGTGGAGGTTTAGGAGGTAATGATAATACGGGAGGAAATGCTATATCTAATACTGGGTCAGGTGGTGGTGGGGCAGGTGGTGGTAATAATTTAGCAGGTGTTGGTTCTAACGGTATAGTAATTATAAGATATAAGTTTAATGTTCCATCCGTTATAGTTGGTACAGTTATAACAGGTACAAACTTTGAATATTTAACATTTTTAAATACTGGTTCTAATGAAACAAAATATACAATTACTATTCCAGACAATGGTACAGATATAGACTTATTATTATTGGATAGTTCAACATTTATAAATACCACTATCTTAAATTATGCGAGTGGAACATATAACTTAATAGTAGGCAAAAATGGAGCAAAAACAAGTTTTGGTTCAACAACAACAGCATCGGCACAATATTTTTCAGGCGTTCAAACAAATATAACTGGTACAAATGTTAATTATAATAGTCCTATAGCAATTTTACGATATACAATAGCAAAAACAGAGACAATTCAATATGAAGTTGATGGATTATTGAAATATACGAAAGATAATGGCTGGTTAATTGATACGGCTATAACAAACACTATAGTCTCAAATACATCATTAATATCAATATTACAATCGCAAATGATACAAGTTTTTGCATCATTAAATGCTAAAAGTATAAACGCAGTTTATGAGTGGAGTTCAGACAACGAGTGGAAGATTGTAGAGGAGGATAGCAATATATTAATGCCTCAAGGAAACTTTAAAATAAGATTAAGAACAATAAATATTTTTGCTAACAATGCGGTTTTACCATTTTATATAACAGTTAGAGACACAACGAGAAGCGACGGAGTTGTAGCAAATACATTTACAACTTATAATTCAAGCGATGTTATTATTTATCAAAGACAACAAAACACTGCTAAACAACACGATTTACGCATAAGAATTGATGATAATGAAGGATTTACATCACCATTTTTTAATGTTACTGTTAGCAATTTACAATGGATAATTGATAATAGGTCTTAAAATGTGTTCTAAAGTTATTAAAAAATATGTTGTATATATTTAAATGGTTACAATAAAAGATAGGTGTGATATGATTAGAAGCAGGAAAGAAGCGAATGACCGTATATATACTCCTAAACTTTTAGCCTTAAAGTTAATAGAAATGTGCGAATTAAAAGAAGGTGATACAGTATTAGATCCTTCTTTTGGTGCAGGTGTTTTTTATGATAACTTTCCTAATTATGTTAGCAAAGATTTATGTGAAATTGATATGGGAAAAGACTTTTTTAATCATACGGAGAAAGTAGATTGGGTTATAGGAAATCCGCCTTATTCGTTATGGACGAAATGGTTAAAGCATACTATGACAATAACAGATAAGTTTGCATATGTTTTTGGTATGTGTAATATAACAGATACGAGAATTAGGGATATAATAGGAAAAGGATATGGCATAACAAAAATACATTTATGTGTGGTTAAACATTGGTTCGGCAATACAGCATTGGTAGTTTTTGAAAAGAATAAGCCCAGTATTATAACAGTAGCAGACAGTGTTATATTATGTGATATATGTAATAGCAAGAAATGCCTACGCGGTATTAAAGGAAATCCTTATAATAAATGTACTATTATAGAAAGTACTTAAAAATTAGATTAAAATAGTATTATAACAATGGATTATATTGAAGCACGAGATGAGTTGGAAATTGATATGCGAAAAATGGATACGTTATTATTAGAATGTTTAAAGAAGTTTAAAGGTGATATGGATATGAAACCTGTATTAAAAGTTATGAAAGAACGTATTGAGAAGCATAGGGAAAGCATTAAAGACTTTGAAGAAACCTATAAGGCAGAGATTTTGAGTACATAATTTATTTTTTTTAGAAATATTTAGAAAAGTTGAAAAACTATATATATTATTAATTATGTACTCATTTTTTTGTACTTAAAAATTAAAAAAGGAAATATATTATATAAAGGATGAAAGACGACAAATATTATTTTCATCAAACTCCGCCTAAACTTTGTAATGATATTATAAGGCTCTTTGAATGGGGAGATGGAGAAAACGTATTAGAACCATTTAAAGGAGAAGGGGGATTTTATAATAATCTTCCAGATAATGTGGTGAAACATTACGCAGAGATAGAAGAAGGGATGGACTTTAAAAGTTTCAACCACGATAATATAAAAATAGATACGGTTATTAGCAATCCTCCTTTTAAACTTATAAATGATGAGGGGAAGGCTTATAATGCTTATAACGAAATACTAACATTTTATGCGGAGAAACCAGAGATTAGTAGGATTATATTTTTAGTAAATGATGCGTGTTTCGGTTCTGCTACAATCAATAGAATAAAAAAATTAGATAATTTAAACTTACATATTGTAAGGATGATAACGTGTGATATAAAGGCGTGGAGAGGGCGATATTATATTATAGAATATGGACGAGATGCTAATTACAGTTTTGATTATTTAGATGATAGATATTAGGGGGCTAATTATTTAAAGAAAACTTTGCTATATTTCCCCTAACTATAGGGTTCTTATTTTTTTTCAATTTATACCACTCTCCATCTATAAGGGGCTGATTAGATATTCCTAACTTGAAACTTTCTTTCATCTATAAATAACATAGGAAATAAAATATTTTGCAAACCTCCCAACCTCCCATCAAACCTCCCATTGATTTTCCTTATAATATCTCTCTTTTTTAGTATATTTAATAGGAAAATAGATAAAAGTGGGAGGTAGGGAGGTTAGGGAGGTTTTTATGAAATCATTTCAGTTGAAGAAAAATAAAAATAAAAAACATAAATGATATTTTTTGAACCCTCAACCTCAAACCTCCCCATATGGGGGCTACAAAATACAGGCAAATGCACTATCATCGTATAATAAAGGCACTTCTTCTTCTTCTTCTTCTTCTTCTTCTTTTTCTTCTTCTTCTTCTTCTTCTTCTTTTTCTTCTTTTTCTTCTTTTTCTTCTTTTTCTTCCATATATTCTTCATATTCTGTCATATTAAAATCACTAACAATTTCCATATCTTCAATCCATTGCGTAATAATAAACTCGGCGAGAATACGAAATACAACTGTATCATTCTTTTCAACAACATCATCATCAAATGCGTAATGACCTTTTTCTTCATAAAACTCTTTAACAACTTTAAATATACCGTAATCATCAACCAATTTTTTAATTGTTTCATCGGTCATTTCAATAATCTGTTCGTCAATATGGCTCCAACAACAATAATCATCAGGCATAACATATTTATTCCAATCATCTTTAGGACAATCCCAAAACATCATTTCTTCAATATCGTCCATAATAGTCCAATCAATCGGCATCGCAATACAGTTTTGTATATATTATATAATCTCTTATACACCTATCAATTTTTATTTAAATAGGATAAAAAACGGGACAT
>Ga0222649_1000170_pt1 | contig 24309 bp, 30 predicted proteins | sample AntAcemetagen337_FD_179865 | JGI IMG/M metagenome (GOLD analysis project Ga0222649, IMG submission 179865) | Saline water microbial communities from Ace Lake, Antarctica - #337 | ecosystem: Environmental > Aquatic > Non-marine Saline and Alkaline > Saline | place: Antarctica: Ace Lake... | reverse complement strand
GTATATGAAATAACAGATGAAGACCGTGAATGGTGGAAAATAAGACTAGATACCATGTCACAAAATTTACTTTATAATATCGAACAAGGCGAGTTAGATAAATACTTATGACAAACCAAGAAGTAGCTAGAGAAAATATGTTAGCTTTGGATATATGAACAGATATCACAGGGCGCCGAAGTTCCAAGTAAGCAACTACTACCAAAGACCGCTTATATGGAAGTGGGTATATAATTTATTATTACTACCGTATCCGTATAAGTTCAAAGCGCAAACAGGTCGAGATTTTAAATATATTATTAATTAAATTATGAGAAAAGCTTTATTAATTATTTTAGGTTGGGCGGTTGCAATGTTACTTATAGCGTTAACAACTCAAGGTGAGTCATTATCCCGTGTGTTTCTAGTACTAGGAACAGCTACTATGTTTTACTTTATCTATGTGGCAATAGGTTTTATATTTGCTCAGATGCTACATATCGAATATATGCGCGGTTATACAAAAGCATCATTTGAAGGGCTAATACGCGATATTGAAGTATATAAAACATCTTCAGAAGTGCGTAAGTCACTAACACAAGAGGAGCCAGCAAAACGCAAGCGTGGTCGACCTCGTAAAGTTATTTAATTATTATTATAAAACAATGAACTTAATGCAATTACTACTAGCAATATTTTTCCCACCGCTTGCAGTGCTTGATAAAGGCTGCGCAACTATGATTATCGTAGGATTACTTACATGTATAGGCTGGCTCCCAGGTGTTCTAGCAGCTTTGATAATATTAAACGGCAAGAAATAACGTGGACACTACATTTGCATCCTGGGTGTTTGGTGTAGCTTGTTTGATATTATTATTTTTAACTCTTATGAAAGGCCGAGAATGACAACTTTTTAATTTACGGCATTGATTGTCTGATAGGCTTCGTATCTTTAGTCTGTCTAGGGCTAATATTTTTAATCAATTTTATAGCAGGTTTAGGGACATGAGAAAAATAAATCAACTTTACAAAGTAAAATACTTAAACAAGGTCATGAGGGAACGTTATGTGTCCGCCGAGGACTTAGAAGCTGTTATTAATTTTTTTAATGTAAACATAGCGATGCGTGACGCTAAGTTGATCGCTGTAGAACTTTTAACAGAAGATTTACTCACAGTGTCATGACATCTTACGAAATATCCAGAAAATATAATATTAGCGAGGGGCTAGCGCAATACTGGGCCTTGAAATTTAACGTGCGCAAGCGCATGCAACCAGATAAAAGGGGCCGTGTTATGCCTCGTGTGTTTTGGGACGAAATGAAGCTATCACAGCTCGATAAATGGCTACGTTCTAGAGGTGGCGCCCAGTTCAAAAAGAAATACAATACGATACTGGGCCGCAAATAGGTTTGTAGAATTGACGGCAGGATTTTGCTATACTGGTTTATTACTTCAAATCTAAAGCTAGAGATGGCCACAAAACCAAAGATTTTACTAATTTCTGATTCACCCTACGCATCCACAGGCCTTGGCCGGATGTCCAAATATTTCTTAAAGATGCTACCAGAATTCGAGTGGTTGGTTTGGGGTTTTAACCATAATGAATTTAACGTTAAAAATGGTATTTATCGCGCTGTTTGCAACAAAGATGACTTCGAAGCTGACTTTGAAATACTATCGCCCAAATCCTATACAGATGATCAATACGGACTTAACATCGTACCTTCCATCATAGAGCAGTATAAGCCTGATTTTGTTATAACCTCTATGGACTATGACCGAGTAGTAGGCGCAATATTAAATGAGCTAAAGCAACTGCAATTCGCACAAGGGTTCAAGTGGATAAATTACTTCCCAATGGATAGAGAGGACTTTAAAAACCTAGAAGTAAACAGCTATAGATACGCTGATGTCAATGTTTGTATAACTAAATTCGGACAGGAAAAAATTAAAAGCATTAACCCACGAGTTAGGGTTGAGCAGATATACCACCCTATTGACGTCGCAGACTTCCCGCAGGTTAAAAATAAGGAGATTGAAAATTTTAAGCGTAAAACGTTTGCGAAAATTGAAAATACAAACTTCTTAATCGGTAGTATTAATCGGTCATTTTCTAGAAAAGATACTCCAAGACTTGTAAGAGTATTATCTGAATACTTGGCTGAGAATGAGAACGCCCGGGCTTATATACATGGCGCACGTACAACTAACGAGGGCATGGACCTGTTGAAGCTTGCAATTGAGACTGAAGCGCCCAAAGGAGCTATGTATTTCCCGCCAGACAACTTTAGCGAGATTATTGGTATTTCTGGTGGTGATCTAAATAAAATATACAGATCGCTTGATTTGTTTTTAACTGTTTCTAGTGGTGAAGGTTTTGGTTTTACAACTGCCGAAGCGCTACTAACAAAAACACCGATTATTGCCCCTAGAAATACAAGCTTTCCTGAGCTTATACAAGATTTTGGTTACTTAGTAGAGCCATCTGATATGGCATTCCATCATAATTCCAACACTAGTATGTGGCCGATTGTTAATGTCCAAGACGTTAAGGATAAGATCAAATATGTTCAAGATAATTACGAGGAAGCCAAAGCCAAGGCAGAGGCCGGATCTCAGTGGGTTAAAGATAATCTTAATCTAGATGTTATCGCCGCGCAATGGAGAGAAATACTAAAATAAATATTGTATACCGGATAGCCGAAAAGAGTGCTAAGAATAAAGTTAAGGTAAAACCTGAATGGGTAAATAACAAAGCTTGTTTAAATAACTTGATAAGCATCGCTCCAAAAGGCACCAAAATTGTAGTTTTAGGGGATAACTTAGAGGATGATACAAAGACTTGGATTAAGGAACTGCCCGTTAAATTTATAGAGACAGCCGCACACGGTAATTCTGAAACGTTTATCGAGGCTTTAGATTATGCTTTAGAGCTAGATGACAGTGAGATAGTCTACTTTGTTGAAGACGACTATATCCACAGACCAGGGGCTATTGATATGATTCAAGAGGGATTAGAACGTGCTGATTATGTATCACTCTATGACCACCCAGACAAATACAACGGTCAGCCAAAATATTTATTTTTAACCGATAATTCACACTGGCAGTTTACACATTCAACTACTATGACGTTCGCAACTAAAGTTAAGACGCTTATCTATGACGAATATGTGTTTAGAGATTTAATAACAACAGGCAACCCACCAGACCATCATATATTCATGGTACTAACACAACAACTTAAAAGAAGGCTTGCAAGTCCAATACCTGGAGGCGCAACGCATGGAGAGGCTGCGCTACTAGCTCCAAATGTTAACTGGAAATCATAAATGAAGTACCTAGACTACGCAATCGCATCGGTTATCTACCACGATGGAGACGCGCATCTAAACATGGCGCTAAAGACTTGGCAGTCGATGCCAAAAGGAGTGCCAAGCTATGCAGTTGTCAACAGGTGGCATACGAATAAAAAGGAGTACCCAAATAATATTAAATACATAGAGAACGATAAAAACATACTTGCTAGGGCTTGGAATATAGGATTAAAAGAGATATTCACAAAGTATGACTTCGCGGTAGTTACTAACCTAGATCTAGAGGCCCCTGAGGAGTGGGAGATAGAGATGATGGTAAAGGCGCTTAAAGACAATCCGGGATACGGTATTGTTTCAGCCACCCCGATGGGCATGGAAACATTTAACACCGCAGATGGTCTAGCCGATATCAAGCATGGTGACGGGTCTTTCTCGCTCTACATTATATCCAAAGATGCATTTAATAAGGTTGGTGATTTTGATGAGGGCTTTGTACCGGCTTACTTTGAGGATAATGACTATCTAGAAAGGATGTGGCAAGCTGGTTATAAACCACAAAGATTCGACGGTATTGTCTACTACCATATTACACAAGGCAGCATGAAACACAGCACAGAAGTTAGGAAAAACTATCCCGTATTTATGCAAAAGAATTTAGAATATTTCAAGAGCAAGTGGGGCTTTGTGCCACCACATTTACCGGCCGATATTAAATTCAATTAAATCAAATCATATGAGAACAGCCGCAATAATTAGCTACTCCAGTTATCACAACGCATACATTGAGCGCTGCATAGAGGAAGCCAAAAAGGCAGCCGAGCACGTGATGGTAGTAAGCTATGATCATTTTTTTGATGGCGTAGAAGACACTGAGCTTTTGAAGTTAGATGGTGTGCAACATTTAATACTACATAACGAGCCGCAAGCTACAGACCATGCCAGATCCTTTCACAACGAACAGCGCAAACAAGCTTACAAGGAATTAGAAGGGGAATATGACGCGGTCTTCTTTATAGATTCTGACGAAATACTAGAGGGAGACCGTGTTAAACAATGGTTAATCAATGAGGTGCAACAAGGCGAGGATTACAAGCTAGCTCACTTCTGGTACTACAGAGATACTTGCTACAGATCAAACGTTATTGAAGAGGGAGCGATACTTGTTTCAACTGAGACACTAACTTCTTCTGGTATCAACTGGTATGGTGAGAGGGAGAGAGAAAACTACTCAACTACTTGGAACTACATGGCTGGCTACAAGCGGAACGTACTTGGCCATCATTACAGCTGGGCTGGAACTAAAGATATGATAATGCGTAAAGTTGCTAGCTGGGGCCATAATGAAGACAACACAGATTGGAAGTCTATTGTAGAAGAAGAGTATTCACATGAGTTTGATTACAAGTGTCCTTTTAGACCACAATACCAATTCAGCAAGGTTGAACCCTTTATTGACTTTACTTTCGAGGGCGATGAAGTTAGCTAACTTACGATTGCAGGTAGTAGACAAACTTAAGACGAGAGCATACTAAACGACAATATTGATATAAATATTTGAACATTTAAAAGACCACTACCCTACCCTCTTCTAGAGCCTAAAAAGGCCTATTATAGGGGTGTATACGATAGGGTAGGGGACAGTGTAGCAAGCAATTTAACTTAACAATAAACACGTGCCAGTATCACAATTAATGACTAAGCTAATATTATTGATCCCAACTAAGGGGCGACCTAACAATTATCAAAGATTAAAAGAGAGCTTTGAACTTAATACGCATAGTGATGACAACATGAGAGGTCCCAAAATGTCTTCTATCATGCCGGTCATGGACAGATTCGAAGCTAGGGAGTATCCAGGTACTGGTTATCTAGCATCCAAGCCAGATATGAACCTAGTTGAAAAGCTAAATTATGCAGGTGCTTGGGCTGTAAAAGCACAGTTTAAATATATCGGCTTTGTTGGTGATGACGTTGTTATTCAAACGCCGAGCTTTGATAAAATTATATGTGAAGAGTTTGAGGCGGACCCTACACTTAAGATAATCCACTGCGCAGATAAAATGCATAATGGCCAAATTGCAAATCACTGGGTGATTAGAGCAGACGTTATAGCCGCAGTTGGTTTCTTTGCCCTGCCTGTTTGTAAGCACATGTTTATAGATAACTTTTGGACAACAGTTGGAACTGATACGGAAAGTATTAAATATTTGGACAGCGTAATGTGGGAGCATTTGCACTACATGAACAAGAAGAGCGCAATGGATGCAACATACGAGGCTACAAATAACAGCGAGACGTTTAAACATGATGAAGTAGCTTACAATGAATTTATGGGAGGTGAGGGCTTGGTTAATTTCTTAAAGGCTTACAACAATGTCTAGTATTTTGGTAACTGGTGCTCTTGGGTTTATTGGGTCTCACATAGTTGAAGAGCTTGTTTCACGTGGCCATGATGTTGTTGGGCTAGATGACTTGAGTGGCGGTGTGCTAGATAATCAAATCGAGGGTGCAACCTATGACATTAATAGCATCCTTAACCACGCATGCTTAGATAAATTATTTACAGCATGCAAGTTTGATTACGTTGTTCATGCAGCGGCCTACGCAGCTGAAGGCTTAAGCCCGTACATTAGACGCTTTAATTATGAAAACAACCTGATTGGTAGCGTGAACATTATAAATGCATGTCTTAACCATAACGTTAAACATTTAACATTCTTAAGCTCAATTGCAGTATACGGGGATAACTGTATGTTTGAAGATTTCGGATGTGAAACACCAATAGATCCTTATGGTATATCTAAGCTTGCGGTAGAATTAGATATACAAGCAGCAAACAAACAGTTCGGACTTAACTATACAGTCTTTAGGCCACATAATGTCTATGGCGAGAGGCAAAACCTAAACGATAAATATAGAAACGTAGTAGCAATATTCATGAGAGCAAAATTGAAAAACACACGTTCAACTATATTTGGGGACGGTAACCAGACTAGATCATTCACTTATGTAAAAGACATTGTACCTGCTATTTGTGACAGCTTAAAAAGTAAAAAAATGCAGAACGGAATATTCAATATAGGTAGCGATAACAGCTACACAATAAACGAGATTGCAAACATACTGCAACTTAAAAAGATTAGCTATGTAGCTGAGAGGCACGAAGTTAAACATACAAACCCAGATCACGGCGAAATTAATGCGATAACTAAACTTGGAGAGACAACACTAAGGCAGGGAATAACTCAGATGTGGAACTGGGCAAAGACACAAACACTACAAGAGCCTAAGGTATTTAAAATAGAACTTAACAAAAAGACACCATGGAGCTAAATAGAATAGACATCAACTCACTAAGACACGATATTTTCGCAGAAGTGCCTGAACACTTTATAAATAATCCGGGTGTTGAACCATATGCCCTATACGCTTATTACTCGAATAAACTACCAAAAGGATCTACAATATCAGATCTCGGTACGCTGCAAGGTCTATCTGCATTAGCCCTAAGTTCAAACAAGGGCGTTAAGGTTGAATCATATGATATAGATCAATCTAAAAACATAGTTGAAAAATATAATATCGAATTTATACTTGGTAACTGCTTTGATCACATAGAAAGTATTTTAAAAAGCGATCTGATTTTAGTTGATATCGACCCACATGATGGCATTCAGGAAATGGATTTCTATGATATACTAAAGGAGAATAACTATAAAGGGCTAACACTTTGGGATGATATACATCATAATTTAGGAATGAATAATTTCTGGCATAAAGCGGAACTAGCAAAGATCGACTTGACACAGTATGGCCACCACAGCGGTACTGGTGTAATAGAATTTAAATAGCAGTCTATAAATCTTATAACTTGATTAACTATGGCACACGGGGGAAAACGAGGAGGATCTGGCAGAAGCCCAAAATGGGCTGAGGAAGAGAATATGCAGCTTCTAAAGGATGCTTTAAAAAAGCTATACAAAACAGATGATGATAGGATGGCTATTATTAAACTGATTGAGGAGAACGTGGGAACAGACGCCGGTAAACTTTGGGTGCTAAGAAGGCTAATGGGTGACCCTAAAAAGGCAGTAGAATTAAGCAGTAGCAGTGAGCAGCCATTACAAATAACAGTAAGCTATGAATCTAAACCTGACGATACCAACATTCCTACAGCCAGCACTCCAGAATGAATATAAGTTTACTATTATGCCAAGTGGGCGTAGAAGTGGCAAAACTTATAATGCTGCGCAGTGGATAGCTATAGAGTGCTTAAAGACTCCGAATACCAAAGCATTATGGGTAGACACTACTCAATCTAATATCGATGCTTATGTTGACAGATACTTCAAAAAGATACTGAGGCCTATCTGGCATATGTGTTCTTATAACCAGCAAAAAAAACTACTCACATTCCCAAACGGCTCGTATATAGACTTCGGATCTGCTGAAAGGCCTGAAAACCTAGAAGGGTTCCAGTATGATCGTGGTGTTTTAAATGAGGCTGGTATTATCCTGAAAAAGGAAGCTCTTTGGTATAACACGCTACTGCCTATGTTTAAAGGGGGCCATGTAAGAGTTAAGGTTATAGGAACACCAAAGCAGAAAAATACATTTCACAAGTTATATGTAAGAGGCCAAGGTGATGGTCGTGAATATAAATCATTTCACTATTCTGCGTATGATTCTCCCTTTTGGACTAACGAAGAGATTGAAAAGCTAAAAGAGACTATGCCAGACATGGTGTTCAGACAAGAAATGTTGGCTGAGTTCTTAGACGACGCGGGTGCTGTATTTAGAAATATCGGCGGCTGCATAAGAGAGGCGGACGAAAGTCTTAAGACTAATATTATGGCAATTGATTTAGCAAAGCACCAAGATTTTACTGTAATTATTGCTGGCAACAGGGAATCTAAGCAGGCTACCTATATCGACAGATTTAATCAAATAGATTGGAGCTTCCAAAAGAATAGAATATTCAACACCTGGGAAAAGCTTGGGAGGCCTAAGGTAATTATTGACTCTTCTGGCGTAGGAGATCCTATCTTTGATGATCTTATGAATGCTGGTATGACAATTGAGGGTTATAAATTCACTAACAAATCAAAGGCTGAGCTTGTGCAAGGCCTAAGTATTGCAATGGACAATAACGATATTGGCTATATGCTCGACCCTGTACTTATCGGAGAACTAGAGATTTTTGGCTATGATATGTCGCCCAGCGGAAACATAAGATATAACGCGCCAGATGGCTTCCATGATGACTGTGTAATAGCGCTGTCTTTGTTCAATTACTTAGTTAAAACTGACGTGCAAATATCGTTAAGTTGGCTATAGGTTTCAAGATTAGATAATTTGTGTATAATAAACTACAGCTAGGCTTTTTAATAACATTACTTACAAGCAAACCATGGGACTTTTTGATCGATTTCGTGCACCACAAGCGCAGCAAGCTGAGATACTAACTAAAGCTCCAGCATTCGCGGTTACGCAGTTTCAAACAAACAACCCCTTTACAAGCCTCGTAGCCCCTGAGAGTAACTACTTCGATCAATATATCCTGTACAACGCTAAAGCTATTGATTATATCTCTAACAAGGTAGCCAGCTCAGAAATCTCTCTATTTGACTCCAAGGATAACGAAATAGATAAAAATGACCTATGGGATGACTTGCAGTCATTCAACCCGTATATGACACTATGGGAAGCTAGAAAGCTTGTCGTTATGCATAAATACATCACAGGCGCTGCCTATTGGTACATCGACAGGGAACCAATGTCAGGGAAAAAAGCCGACTTCTATCCACTAGACCCAACCTCTATGCAAATGAAAACTGGCGCATCTGGTCTACCTGAATATTATCAGTACACTGACGCTGGCGGCAAAATGGTTAACCTCCCATTAGAAGACGTTATTTACTTTAGGCGCATTAACCCAAGCAATTGGTTTGAGGGTCAATCCGTCCTTAAAGAGATGACCTACTGGTCAAATGCTTACGCATCTGGTGCGCAGTACAACATGAATAAACTAGGTAATAGTGCTAATGTGGATAAGTTCTTAGTCTTCGAGGGTATTAGTGAGGATAACCGCAAAATGATTGAGGAGAGACTGCAAAATAAATACGTGGGGCCTAGAAACGCGGGCAGAACGGGTGTGCTAAATGAAAAAATGGAAGTTGTTGATCTAAGTGCTAGCCAAAAAGATTTAGACTACGTGAACGGCATGAAAATGCTTAGACAAGACATTTTGGCTGGTTATGGTATCCCAGAAGCTTTATTCTTCCCAAGCGCTACTAATTCAAATACGAAAGAAGCTGTTAGATTATTCCAATCTGATACTCTTGAACCATTAATGCAACAAGAGAAGGCTGCGCTTAATGAGCAATTAATACCCAAATATGGTTCACCTCGTGCAAAGGTAGGTAATGTTCATTTTAGCTTTAAGCCTGTAGTAGACGAAGACCAAGTAGAACTTACAGCACAAGCAAGGGCTTTATTTGAATCAGGGCTTGCCACCAGAAACGAAGGTAGAGAAAAGGTAGGGATGGAACCAACTGAGGGACCCGAGGGCTTAGAGTACTTTAGTAATGTAGCACCTGCAGATCCAAATACTAACTTGATAGAAGACGACCCAGAGGATATAGCTGAGGACACAGCAAAGCAAATAAAACTACTTAGTGAAAAGACATTAAGTCTAGCTGCGGCGCTTGACCACATGGTTGAAAAACACGAAGAGGGCGAATTTATAACCAAAAATATCAAGTTAGCAGAGGACCAAGAAGCCCAGATGCACGCAAGTGCTGAAGCGCTATTTAGACAGCAATTTAAAACTGTTGTTGATTATTTAAATAAGACAGGAAAGCCAACAGTTCGAGGTGTGTTTGATTATGAAAGTGAAAAGGCTGTAACTGCTAACGCATTTAAAGAATCTTATATGGGTGTAATTAGTAACTCTAACAGCACAGCTAATATTGAAATTAAGCAAAAGTTCTTTAAGCAAAGATCGAGTGACACATTGACTTATAAAGCCAAGTCATTAAGTGGAAGTGCTACAGACGAACTGGCTAAGCATATTGATTACTTCTCAGGTGAGCTTACGACTACAACACAAAAGAAATTACGTAAGGCCATGGCGCAGGGTACTGATGACGGCTTTGATACTTCTGGTTTTATTAAACTAGTACAAAATATCTTTAACGGGTTTGTTGACGGTGTAGATAATATCGAAGTGCTTGAATCTTTTGGCGTGTATGAACCAGATATGATGGGTTCAACCGAAGGCGTTAAATATACAACAGGCAGTAGATATGCTCGTATATTAGACGCTATCAATGCAGCTAGGACAGCTGGAGAAATGACAGCAGGGGATGTGTCTAAGGCATTAAAGGCACTTAGAGGTCTGATATCACCAGGTGATCAAATAGGCGCTCAGATCGACACTCTTCTTACAAGTATATATAAAGTAAACAAAGAGGCGGGCATTAGTTACGCTAGGGCTGTAACAATTGCTAGAACAGAATCGACCTATGCTAGGAACCTGGGTTTTGATGACACGTACACAGATAACCCTTTTATTATCGGTAAGACTTGGAGATCACTACATGACGCTAATACAAGACACGAGCATTCACAAGCTGACGGTCAAGTAGTTGCTGTTGGTGAAAGTTTTAGTGTTGGTGGTGACAAAATGAAGTTTCCAGGGGATAGTAGTGAGGGGGCAAGTGCAGGCAACACAATTAATTGCCGTTGTAGAATTACTGCTGTTGTTACAGACTAACTTAATTTAATTAATAATTGTAATATGAAGGAAAAACAAGAACTAACATTCTCTGAAAAGTTCGCTAAGTACAAAGAGGAAGGTGGCAAAGCACCGATTATATATAAAACACTAGCTGTCAAAGTTAACACCCAGGCAAAAGAGGTAATATTATCTATAGAGGAGATCGACCGTGAGGGTGAAACTGTAATCATGGACGGAATGAGATTACCCGATTGGATTAAAGAGAATGGTATTCCTATGATTGATTCGCACAAATCAATGGAGAGCGTAACTGTTAATGGTCTAGGCGCACTTAGAAACCCACGTATAGAGGTTAGGAATGGTAAAAAAGCGCTTGTAACAGACCCAGACTTTGCACCAACACCAAACGGTGAGATTGCAAAAATCCTTTATATGGGAGTTGACGGTGGCAAACCATACTTTACTAACGTATCTATGGGCTTTGTAGTATACGACTATGACAATCTAACAGGCGAGATCAAAGAATGGGAGCCAATTGAGGGATCCCTTGTAACAGTTGGCGCTAATGCTAGCGCTAGATTTAGAGATAAAGCTATCGATTCAGACTTAGAGGTTGCAAAGAACTTAGCTAGATTTAAGCAGATTAAAACTCCTTTTAAGGAGTTCACCAAGCTATTCTTAGACGAAAAATTCTGTGAAAAGATTGGTTATGAGAAGGACGGCGACCTGCTAGTGGATATTAACGGAATCTATGATAAGATAGAACAACTGTTTACTACAGAAAAGGAAGCCCCTACAACTGTACAGGAAGCCCCTGCAAAACAACCACAGCCGACCGTGACCGTATCATCGGAAGCCATAAGAGACCAAATAGGTATATTTTTCAACAAGCTAGAATCAAAATTTAACGACTAAAGCTAGGAAATATTTTATTTATATTTTCTTAATTAACATGACTACTAAAGAACAAGAAGTTCTAGAAGCTGAAAAAGCTGCAGTTGCTGCAACTACTTCAGAAGTGTCTATTGAAATCACTAAGGAGTTAGTAGAAAAATTCAATGAATTTGAAACTAAATTAGACGAAAAGATTTCCAACGCACAAAAAAAGTTCGCATTCCACGGTGTGGAAGGTGATGACGCTGCTAAAGCAGTATTAACAAAAGCACAGAAGACTAAAGGTGCTGTCGAATTCATTAAAGCTGTTCAATCAGGTAATGACGGAGTAGCTCGCAAATACAGCAACGAACGCGCAAGCGGTCTAGGCTGGAGTGATAGAGAAAAAGCAATCAGCAATGCTGGTTCTGCTGGTTCTGAATTCTTAGTTCCAACCGTATTTGAAACAGAAATTCTAGCTACATTTGACACTTATGATGAATTAATCAGCAATGCAGATGTACAGACTTTCAACAAGCCTGGTTATATTTTCAAAATGAATGAGCTAGACACACGTGTTGTAGCTTGGTTCACTGACGAATATGGATTAGGACTTACAGCTTCACAGCCAACATTCTCTGAACCACAAATCGCTATTACTGATTTGATGGGATCTACTGATTTGACTTTGGACTTCATGGAGGATACAGAAGCAGACATTATGTCTAACCTTTCTCGCCAATATGGAGAACAATTCGCTCAAAAGATTCAGGCTCGTTTGGTAAATGGAGATGTAACAATCTCAGGTGTTGTAACTAAAGGTATTTTTAACACAGCTGGTACTAACCAAGTGTTACTTGACAATACTACTAGTGGGTACACTGGAGTAAATGCTAACGACTTCCGTGAAGCATATTTCTCTGCTATCAACATCGACCACTTCCAGAATGCCAATAAAAATGGTAAATGGTACATGAGTCCTCTAACATTACTTGCAGTGCAGAACACTATTGCAGCAGCATCTAATAATAACGAGAGAATCTCAATCTTTGATGATTCAAGAATGACTTTACTTGGTCGCCCAGTAGTACTAACTAACCAGGCACCAACACCAACAACTACAGTATCTAACCCATTTGTAGTATATGGTGATCTAAAGCAACATTTGAAGATTCGTAGAAAAGCAGGTTTGACTATGAAGCTTAATGACATGGGTACTTCCCGTTCAGGTCTTAACCTAAACTGGCAGCCAGGTCGTGAGTTAGTAGTTCGTCAACGTATCGGACATCAAGTAGTTCTAGCAGAAGGCTTGACTACAATCGCTACGTAAGTAATTTAACTTAATTGTTAGATAAGGGGCGGGTTGTAAAATACCCGCCCTAAAAGAAACAAATGGTATACACAGTAACAAAAGCAATCGAATTCAAAGGTAAAACATTTTTACCAGGTAGTCTTATTAAATTAACTAAAGACGAAGCAAGCACTTTGAAGGATAAGATCAAGGCTGCTAAATACGTCACTAAACAATCAGCATAATGGGCAACCTAGTATCATTAGACGAAGTAAAAGTATTCATGCAGGTAACTGGCACACAATCAGATGCGCTTATTACTGCGTACATTAGCTTAATAGAATCAGAGCTAGAGGCGGTATTAGATAGAAACCTAGCTATTGCGACTTATACAGAACCCCTTAAATACCTACAATCTACGTACGACCAAACAGGTAACACTAGATTAGACGTGGGCTATAACTCCCCGCAATTATTCCTTAAAAATATCCCTGTAATAGCCATAGACGCCCTAACAAGTGGTGGAGCTACCGTTACATCAACTTCGTATTCAGTTGACTTTGATATGGGTGTAATCAGCGCAGATCAACAGTTTAGCGAGCCGACTATGACGTACGTGGCTGGATATACTACTGTTACTATGCCACCAGCACTAAAACAAGTGATCGAGCTTGGTGTAACCATCTTATTTAATAACAACACAGCAGCATCTAGCGGTAGTGGCAATGTTAAATCTAAATCTATTAAAGACTTTAGCGTTACTTATGGTAACGAACAAAACTCATTTATATATTCTAGTAACTTAGGGCTTGTAAAAACTTACCTGGCTTCTAGCGAGGCCACACTTAGGCATTACAGAACTGTAAGGATATGAGCGTAATTGAAACATTTTTCAACACAACGGCTACAAATACTAGAAAAACTACTGCAACCCCTACGTCTAGTGACAGCACTGCAACCATTAGTAGTTTTGCGGGTGTATTAAGACCAGTAACAGAAGTTGCTAAGCTGTTTATAGCTAACAACATTGGCCGCGAATTTGATTATGTAGCAGCTGTAGGTACTAACGTTGCAGTTGGTGATTATTTGTACATCAGCACCCTGAAGTATTCGGTTATTGGCGTAGCTACCTATGAAGACTTAGAGGACGGTATAGATGGCTATGTTAATATTCGGATAACCAAAAAATGAACGAGAACATAAAAGTAAAGATTAAACTATCAAGGCTGTTAACGGTTGATGGTGATATTAGATCAGTTGTAGATAATGCAATCAAGGCTTCTTTGAGTATTATAGAAACAGAATATGTAAAAGAAGCGCCTGCGAATGACGGCAAGTTCAAACAAGGTATCCAAGTTAAAAGGAAAGGACCCCTGAGTTATATTGTTGAAAGTACAGCAACCGAGAGGGGAGTTAGCTATCCTTACTTTTTGTATGTGGGAACTGGAAGTCTTAAGGGAGCCGCAGACTTTGGATATACACCGGGCCGTGTAAGGGCTGGTGACGTTGCTAGAGGGGTTGGTGGTATTAGACCAAACAAGGCAGCTAAGAGAGCTAGAGAGAAATCAGAATATAGATTCATGAGCAAGTTAAATACACTTATTACAAGGTCGGTTAAATGACAGGGCAACTTATACATGACAAATTAATAACAGACTTTGCAGCCTTTACGTTTGAGGGTGGTGCTGATATGTTCTCTAAGGTGCAAAAGTTTTACGCTAGTGACTCGATGGGTGCACTTAATTGTCTAATTATTCCAGACAGTAATCAAGAAACAGTTGAAGGTTTGTCTGCTGGTAACACTGCGACTACAAGGGAATACGCTTTCAGAGCTGTTGTAATAGAGGTTATAGAAGAGGCTGATACTGACGCCGAGGGTAGTCTCAAATATTCAAGGCTTATGAATGTAACCGACGAAATATTAGACTATCTACAAAAAGAGCCTAATAATTTGCGAGCATGGGGGAATACTAATAATCTAAATATATTCAAAAATAGAATTAGAAGCGTCAGATATGATACTGTAGAATCTACGGCCGGCTACGCTGTTTTGCTAGAAGTAATCTTTGGTGTATACTTGAATGTAATACCGCAGAATCTATAGTATGGAAAACAATATTAAAAATAAAACAACAAAAGCCGCTACCAAGCCACTAACTGGTTATTCCTTTTTTTATAAAACTAAGGAATATGTAGTTGAAGCAGAAAGCGCAAGTAAAGCTAGGGCTTTATTTAATCAGTTAATTAACAAAAAATGAGTAACGGAATTGGACGACTACGCACAATGGCAATAGCAGCCCAGCCAACATTTGGTACACCTGCACCAACAGGCACTTTTGCAATGCCTTTAACAAATGCTCCTCAATTTACCGCAACCGTGCAAAAAGCATTAAACGATGCAGCACTAGGTAGCGCATATGAAACCAACGATATCCAAAACACTGTGAGATTCACAGAAGTACCTTTGGAGTTCAAGGTTGATGAGGATCAACTACCACTATTATTTAAACAAAGATTTACTATTACTAGTGGAACTGTATCCGGCGAAACATCCGTATATCAGCACACATTGGCTTATACTAATGGTACTAGTACATGGTATACACTTTTCTTACAAGACGATCAATTGCAGGACTATGTTGTAAAGAATGTCTTGTTTGACAACTTAGACTTTACATTCGATAACGACTTTGTACGAATATCAGCGTCCGCTATCGGTTCTTATCCAACACAAACAGCTGTAACTAATGCAATCACACAACCTAAAGAATTCGTAGGCCGTATGGTTAATTACACAGATGACGATGTGCCTGGAACTGCAACCGCAACATCAGTTATTTCTCTAACAGGAAATATGGACTTCGGTCTTAACTCAGATGATACAAGGTTCGGTCTTGGAAGCGCTGAGCTGGCTGCACTAGAGCTAACAGCTGACAAATTTATGTTTAATGTATCAAGGCTAAAACCAGACGTAGGTTACTATGATGACAACGAAGCTGGAACTACTAAGCAATTTAGCGTTAACGTAACAGATACTGCTAGAGAAGTTAGCGGATCTGCCTTAGCAACAAGCCCAAGTATTGTATTTACAGTGCCACGAGCTAAGTTTGAAAACTACACTGAGGAACCCGATCTAAACGAATTAACAAAAGAGAACTTTGACTTAACACTACTTAAGCCAGCAGGTGTAGCAAATACACCAATGAGCATAACAGTTGTTAACGCAATAGCTAGCTATTAACGCTAGACGCTATGTAAGTAGCGTGGAGGGAAAGTACCTAGCTTTCTTTCTCTCCACATTGCTTACATTTTTATATTTTAAAAGCTATACATGTTTTTCAAAGCAAGATTTGAGCTAGCAAGTTACGGCTCTGAATTCGGAGATTCTTTTATATTACTTAAGCTAATGGATAAGAACCAAGTAATGGCTTTCTCCAAGCAATTAGCCAAAGCATCCAAAGAAGCTGATAAAAATGAAGACGATATCGACAAGTCGTTAGCAAGTTCTAGTAAGGTTATGGATATGATGTATCAAATCGTCGCAAACGCCTTTATACAAGGGGAGATTTTTGACGGTGAAACAGAAGAGCAGCGTCCAATGAAAAAAGACGATCTCGACTCATTCCCACCTGCTGTAATACGTGAGGTTGTTCAATTTATACAGGGTTCTTTGGAAAAAAAAGCTTAAAGGCTATTAGAGACGCTATTGTTCTCTCTAATCCAGATAGTCTTAGCTCAAAGGAGAAAAGTATAGTAGAATGGATTAGATACGTTGACGCTGTAGGCTATATTAGTATAGAAGAGTTTTATAAACTACCTACACAGCTGGTTAATTATGCGATGTCTATTAGAATGGCGGAAAAATTAGCACAGGCAAGGGAGCAATTAAAAGACTTAAAAGACAGGGAGCAACGAAAAAAGCTAGGCACTTATATTCGCGAATTAGAAGCTATTTTCGGCAATGAATCAGAACGTCATTAACATCCAAGTAATCGCTAAGGACATGGCTAGCAGTGTCCTTAAAGGTGTTGGTAGCGCTGCCAGCGGTATCATGTCTCCATTCAAGCTGGCCGCAAATGCGGCTAAAGGTTTATTTAGTGTGTTGAACACATTACCAGGTATACTGGGAGCCGCTGGTCTTGTTAGCGCGTTTGGCGATGCTATCAACGCAGCAAAAGAGTTTGAATCAGCAATGGTTACTCTAGAAATAATAGCCCCCCGCTTTGGGGTATCAGCAGACAAGGCTAAAGAATCCGCACAAAGACTTGGTAAAGAACTTAAAATTGGTGTTACACCAGCTGCGGAAGGCTTACAAAATTTGCTTAAGGGTGGCCTTAACTTAGGCCAAGCAGAGGAGCTACTGAAAAGGTTTACTAACGAAGCTATCACAGGTAAGTCGTCATCGATATCACTATCTGACGCCGTTAAGAACTTATCTTTTGCATATGCCACAAATAACTCAGCTCTTGGTAATTTGTCTGGTATATCTGAAAACTTCCAAGACATCATTGATAAAGGTCGCAAGTCTCTAGTAGCTGAGGGTAAAGCTGCAAAGGATGTGACAGATGATATGGCTAAATTTAGGGGTATCATGGACCTAACTAATTTGACGCTTGGGTCATCTGAGAAATTTGTGGGCACGCTAGCAGACACACAAGCTGAGTTAAGCCTTAGAGCAGACGAATTAAAAGTTAAAGTAGGGCAATTCTTAGCGCCTGTATTGAATCAGTTTTTGAAACTAATACTAGATATTTCAGATAAAATGAGCGCGTTTTTGGCGCCTGCTTTTGCAGAGGTAGAAAATATTATTGAAATATTCGCGCCATTTATTAATGAAATAATTGAGGGATTTGAAGGGCTTAATATAACAACAGATGACTTGAAAGGCGGCTTTGATGACTTTATCAAGACAATGCGTGGCATACTTATGCCAACAATCGAAGCTGTTAAATCCACCGTGCTTAGAATTATCGAGGTATTTAAAAAACTAATAGATCCTCTACGTAACGCTTTTGAAAATATACTACCATCCTTTGTAAACGCTTTGAAAACTGTGTGGGAAGTGCTGTACCAAGATATATTACCTGTGCTCTTGGATGTTGGCGCTACGCTTGCAGAGGTATTTGGCCCTGTGTTGAAAATTATTATTGATGTGTTGGGCGTTGTGTTACCGCCAATATTAGACGCCCTAGGTATAGCATTTAAGGTTATTGGAGATGTTGTTTCTTGGCTTTGGAATAGCATATTTAAACCTATTCTGAACTTGCTCAAAGGCGCTTGGGAGTTATTCTTTGGTATTGTTCAATTTGGATGGGAGCAAGTTATCTACCCAGCGCTTGTGGCACTTGGTACCTTTGTTAAAAATAATATTTGGCCTATATTCCAACCTCTAGCCGAATTTGCCATAAAAGCATTCAATGGAGTTAAAACCGTTATAGAAGGCGCGTTCAATTGGATTAAATTCCAAGTTATCTACCCGTTCATGAATGAGGTGGATGTGGCGTTAGCACAGGTAAATAAATTAATTGGCAAGGCAGACGAAGTAAAAGGAGCACAAGAGCGTATTAAAAGCCGCGCTAACGAGTTCTATAATCAGGCCGCTGGCGGTGGTAGTGTTGCTGGTCCTGTTAGAAAGTTTGCCAAGGGTGGTAATTTTATGACTAATGGTCCTGAGCTAATTATGGTTGGTGATAACCCAGGTGGTAGGGAACAAGTAAATGTAACCCCTGTGGGGCATGGGCAAGGTGGTTCTGGTAGTGGAATAAATATAACAATTAATAACAATGGTGGCAGTATGAATGAGTCTCAGATGGCCGCTAGATTAGCTTTCTTAATTAAAACCGCATAATGGCTGATAACGTATCAATAACTTACAATGGGCTTACGATGACAAGCACAAGCGCAGAATATACCTTAACTGGTGGTTCTGGCTTTAACGGCTTGGATAATAGGGTAAGCGAAGCTAATCTGTTAGGTAGGGATGGTGGCCGTGTATTTTCTAGAAAAGATAGCATGCGAACTATCGTACTCGAGGGCATGGTTAACGGGCCAACACCTGACGACTTCTTTGCAAGCAAATCTATTTTAATGGCTGCATTTAACAACAAATCGAGCAGCGATCTAGTTGTAACTTTGTGGGATAGTGCAGCTACAACAAGGCGTATCCCTGCGAAGGTAGTACAGGAGCCTTTAATAGAATACGAAGGTGGTATCACTACCAGAGGTAGATTCCAGGTGATACTTAGAGGTGAGAATAGCTATTGGTTAGATCCTATCGAGTCAAGCATTACTTTGTCCTTAGAACAAGTACAGGGTTTTGATCTACCTGTCACTTTACCCTTTGATATTTTGGGTGGTTCTGGTACTAGCCAGGGTACTATAGATAACATAGGGGACGTTTCAATATTTCCATCGATTACAATTAATGCTGGTGATACACTTATTAACCCGACATTAACTAATCTTACTACTGGCGGTGCATTCCAAATTAACGCAACGCTGATACCTGGTGATGTGGTGGTGGTAGCTTATGGGCCTAGTGGTGTTAGTGCAACACTTAATGGATCTACTAATTATTACTCTAACTTACTTGGAGACCTCTTTAAATTACAGACTGGCGTTAATGCTATTAGATTTAGTGCTTCTAGCTTTGATGTGAGCAGCAATGCGATAGTAGCTTATTCATTTGGTTACAGACAGTTCTAATGGCGGAATATACAGTTGAAAACTACAGGCTAGACGTCTCTACAGGTGAGTTCACCCGTGTTGCGAGCTATATTACTATGAAAAGTCTGGAATTTTACAAGCGTCTTAATGGATATGGTCAAATGTTCATGACCTTTGAGGTAACAGACCCATCTGTACTAGTGGATGACACCAAATTATATCGCAACAACTTCTTAGTTAAGCGTGATGGTGGCGCTGCATGGCTTGGCACCTTAAGCGGGGTTGACGCGGATATGCAGGATAACTTCGGTACTATTAATATCGAATCATTTGAATATTTTTATCACCTTAATGCTAGACAAACGGAACAGAGCTATCAGCAAGTAGGAATTGCTGGTAGCGCTGTTGCATGGGATCTAATCGATACTGTACAAACAAGAACTAACGGTAACCTTGGTATAGTGCAAGGCAGCCTTGCTGGTACTGCTGTAATTAACGAAACACTGGAATATGCAAATATAGATGAAGCGATTATTAATCTTTCAAACAATATTGGTGGCTTTGACTTTTATTTACAACCCATACTTGATTCAAATCAATTGTTAAGCGAAGTTAGGTTTAATGTCGTAAATTCTCTTAGCAGAACCATCGTAGATAAAAAAATAACACCGGATCAAGTTCTATCTGTTAGTACCTCAACTAACCGGGAAATGTATAACACAACAACAGCCCTTGGTGGCGGTACCGGTGACACTGTGTTGACGGTTACAGCAACTGACGCTGCAGCACAACTTGGATATAGTAGGCGTGAGCGCGTGATAAAGCTTGGAGACTTTAGAATACCTGCCAATTTACAATCTGCAGCAACCGCGACAAACGATAAAACTAAGGTGCAGACAAACTTCTTGAATATCACACTAAACCCATCTGGCAAGTTCGGTTATTCAGATATTCAAATCGGTGATATAGTTGAAGTAGATTTTAAAACTGGTTCGTCAAGCAATCCGGATGACCCGGACTATTTCCCAGTATTATTACAATTAAAAGGAACTGTGAGAGTATATGAAATCAATGTTCAAGTGGACGAAAATGGTGTTGAATATATTACTCCAAAAGTTAATTTTATATAAAATGACAAACCTAAACCCAGCAAATAACGAATACGCCAAACTTATCGATGGAATGGATAAGCGTATACGCACGCTTGAAAATACAACGCAACAACAACAAATTGATTGGTTTGAGATCAACCTGAGCAACCTGATTAATGGTCCCCCAATAGGGCTATCCACAGATATTATAGTTCCTAAATCTATTGAAAATCTGTTTACCGTTGGGGATAAGTTAAGACTCTTATATTCAGATAATACACAGATTAATTATTTTGTGGTTAAAATATCAGACGAATACGCAGCAGTTGATCAGACTTTAATATATTTAGCTACTAATGGCGATACACCTGCGCCCTTCTCTGATCTAGTCAAATTTAGTATTTCTAATATTGTAAATCCTACGGGGTTCGAGGGTGCGCTCACATATACTGCGAATGTCACAGATGCAGGGTTTAATGTAATGGGCACTATAGGAGTTTCAATCAACATGAGCGGTAACACGGTGTCTATATTAGCTGCTAATGCTTCTGGGTTTTGCGATACTTGTACTGTCAACGTGACAAATGCCACAACAGAGCTTCTAGTTGATATCCCATTTAATAATTTGTTGGGCGGATCGTCTCGTATTATAACTTACTCTACACTTGCTAGTGCGCGTAGTTCTGTTTGGTCTAATGCCACAGGCGGTGTGCTAACTATAACCAGGCCTGATGGTTCAGATTTCCCAATTTCTGCAGCCAATTCTATTAATAGCGTAGCAACATTTATTATCAATTCTTAACTAAATATATATGGCATTTCAAACAATTATAAACAACGGCGAAGACTACCAAGCAGCTGACATCACAACAGCATTTGAAGGTTTAGTTGATACTGCGGGTGTAGCGGATAAAGCAGGGGGTAGTTTTGCGGTAACACAAAAAGGCACCCCAGATGCTAGTGTTGATGTTGCTGCTGGTTTGGCATTCGTGCCTAATAGCTCCTATTCACTCGGTTCTGGTAATACCAGGTATTGGCCTGTTAGAAGCACAGCAGTTGCTAACGTAGCAATCCCTGCAAATGCTTCTGGCAATCCTCGAGTAGATAGGATTTGTATCAAAGTAGATACTGGCGCGACGCCAGGGGTTAGAGGTAGCGCCTCAAGCAGCGTTTTGGTAGTTACAGGAACCGCAGCAGCAAGCCCTACCGCAAGTGCCACACCATCTAATCATTTATCACTTGCAACAGTTGCTGTGGCTAACGGGTTTAGTTCAATTGTGACTGCGAATATTACTGACGGTAGAACAAATGTATCTATCCCGGCCCCTGTTATAACACAACTCAATAACGTATTTCTGCAGGCCAAGACTACTGGCGGCACCGTTGTCGATATGATCGGAGTCACAGTAACTAATAGCCTCATAATTGGCAGCACCTCGCTAGTAGGGGTTACGCAGTTTAAGAATCCAACTAATAATGACTTTCAATATAAGGCCAAGGTGTTCAATACTGGTACACAAACAATAGCAGATGTATCATTTAGCACAGTACTTTTCCCCTCAGAAGTTTATGATACAGGCGGGTTACATAGCACTTCTGTTAATACAAGTCGGCTTACTATACCCGCTAATGGGGCTGGTAAATACAGTGTAAAATCATCTGTGGCTATGGCGAACGGTGCAGGTAACAGACGTATATTAAGGTATAAAATCAACGGTACAGCGAAGAGCGATTTTCAAACTGTAGCAGTGCCAGTAGTTGGTAGTAGCTCACAGTTTAGCGGGTCAGCCGATTACTTACTTGCTGGAGGTGACTATATCGAGTTAGAGGTTTGGCAAAATAGCGGTGGTAATTTAGCGATTAGTGAAGCCACATTTGCTATTACAAAAGATATCTAAAATGTCGTTTGTATTCAACACACCACAATTAAACAAGGCAGGTGCCTGGTTAGACTACAGGGGCACTTTCTCAGGTGGTATGGGTGGTTGGCGTTTTTCTGTAGATCCAAAAGTATATAAAAGAATAATTATTCATCACTCTGATACCAACCAGATAGGTAATGCTTTTGAAGAGGCTAAGTATATTCACCACATCCACCATAACCTTAACGGTTGGGCTGGTATCGGATATCACTTTATAATTAGTTCCGAAGTGGTAAAGTACAAGGGGCTTGACTACGCTAAAGTCGCATATGTAGGAGATTTAACGACTCAAAGGGCACACGCGCCCAACTCTAAAGGTATCGATAAAATACCTAGAGGTTTTGGTAATCGATTTCTAATAGGTATAGTATTTGTCGGTAATTTTACTAATTCCAACCCAAGCGATGCCCAACTACGAAGCGCGCATGAGCTGGTAAAAGAATTAGTAAATGGCGAAAATGGTAGGATACCAAATCTAACTAAAATGACGGATATCAGACCGCATAAAAGTTATGATTATACTTCATGCCCTGGTAATTACGATAAATTTAAATTATTTATTATAAATGGTGTTGGAGCATCTGAAGACGAAATGAAACAAATCAAAGAACTAGAAACACAGCTATTAGCAGCCGAAAAACAGCTAGAGAACCAGATAAGTGACAATATATCCATCAAGAAGCATGTAAGTGAATTAGAGACAATACAGCGCGATTTAGAGGCTACTGCCAAAAGACAAGGCGAAGAATTAGCAGCTTTACAAAAATTAGTGGATAATTTAAAAGAAGGGGCTGAAATTGAGCCACCAAAGAACAATATAGCTAAATTATTTTATATACTTTTTAAAAGCGCAAACAAATGAAAACATTTGTAGAAACAATATCCAAACTAGTCGTTGGCTTTGACTCACTACCAACAGGAATCAAAGTAATATTTTTCAGTGGTCTAGCTACAACTATCACATATTTGACAACACAAGCTCCAGAAACTGGAGTAATCGCAATTATTCTAGGAATGGTTGCAAATGTGGTTGCATACTACGCACAGCAATATTCAACTGTTAAAGCTGAAAATAATTTGTCGTAAATCTTACTAGGAGATATAGCGCGTTATATATTAAAAATGTAAAATGGAGAGTGAAGCCCAAGTATCAAACAAAAACAACAGTATTGTTAAGAACATTTTTCATAGTGTTGTTATTCCTGCTGCTAATCAGTATCTTCGTTACGCAGCTAGCGCAATTTTGGGCGCTATTGTCGCGTTGGTGGGAGCCAGCGTCTTCTTTTTTTGGAGATTTGATCCTATCGTTGAAGCCTTAAGTTTGAAGGTGGATTTAACAACTACTGCGGTGGAGTTGGACCAAGCACAGATAGATTTAAATAAGCAAAGTATATTAATTATGAATACTAAGCTAGATCTTATGTTAG
>Ga0222649_1000169_pt1 | contig 24413 bp, 25 predicted proteins | sample AntAcemetagen337_FD_179865 | JGI IMG/M metagenome (GOLD analysis project Ga0222649, IMG submission 179865) | Saline water microbial communities from Ace Lake, Antarctica - #337 | ecosystem: Environmental > Aquatic > Non-marine Saline and Alkaline > Saline | place: Antarctica: Ace Lake... | reverse complement strand
GAGTACATAATTATATATTTCTATAACTTTTAAACTTTTCAATATATTCTTAAAATAAAAAGATTATGTACTCATTTTATTTATGACCATTATTAATAAATATTTCGATAATCCTTGAGAATATATTTTGAGTACATAATTATATATTTCTATAACTTTTAAACTTTTCAATATATTCTTAAAATAAAAAGATTATGTACTCATTTTATTTATGACCATTATTAATAAATATTTCGATAATCCTTGAGAATATATTTTGAGTACATAATTATTTATTTTTATAACTTTTAACATTTTCTATAAATTCTTAAAATAAAAAGATTATGTACTCATTTTATTTATTACCATTATTAATAAATATTTCGCAAAACCTTAAGGTTACCATTTGAGTACATAATTATATATTTCTATAACTTTTAAACTTTTCAATATATTCTTAAAATAAAAAGATTATGTACTCATTTTATTTATGACCATTATTAATAAATATTTCGATAATCCTTGAGAATATATTTTGAGTACATAATTATATATTTCTATAACTTTTAAACTTTTCAAAATATTCTTAAAATAAAAAGATTATGTACTCATTTTATTTAACATCGTTATAAACAATATTTTGCAAAACCGTAAGGTTACCATTTGAGTAGCGTAGCGTATATTATATATTTCTATAACTTTTTAACATTTCTATATATTCTTTGAAATATAAATTGTACTCATTTCGTTTGTAATTAAAAAATGATATTATATAATTTGTATAACAGTTAAAATATGATTGATATAATAAAATTATTCAAAGGTTGTAAAAAAGATAAAACTGATAAATATATTGTAAATTACGATGATATATATGAAATTATTGTAGATTATCTTCTTCGCGTATCTGATAAAAATATTATGATGATTGTTAATAACTTTGGAATATTAAAGACTATGGAATATTATAAAAATTATAGTACTGTAAATATTATTTGGGATAAAAATATTAATGGAGAATATAAATATCTAAATGATAGTAACAAATACGATAGATTGCTTTCGTGGGGTAAATGCTCAAATGATAAGTATAATTATCTAACATTGGCTCATTACATTATTACACAATATTATATGAATTTATTTATTAAAAATAATCATATAATTGTTGAAAAAACTATAATAAGTAATGTAAGATATAGCGATCTCATAAATATATCACAAATATTTAAAGGAGTTGATAAAGATAAAAATGATAAATATATTGTTATAGGTAATGATTTACATAATCTAATTGTTAATTATATATGTATCCTCAATCGCGAAGAATTTAATATTATAAAACAGATTGTAATACTGTATGGTATATTCGAAGCACTCCATGATGTAAATTATAATAATCATATTGAAGACCTTATATGGGATAATGAGAATATCAATGAACTGAATTACTACAGATTATTATATTTCATCATTGATGAACTTATAACGATTATAAATGATATTATAACGTGTATTCCTAATAAGATTAATAGTTATGATAATAACTCCAAATATAACCCCGAATGTCCTGACGCATTATATTATTAATATAATAATATATTTCTATTATAACATGAATATAATTACATTAAAGCCATGTTCTAATATAGTTTTATGTTTAATATTATTATATTCATGTTTAAGATGACTTTCATTTATACGAAAGAAGTATCTGACCTTATTAATTATGATATGATAATAAATGATATTGAAATTTATAGTGTTGATAATGTTGAAAAGTCTATAATTAATTATTGTTTTTTTAATGAAAATATTAATGTTATAAAAAAAGTTGTAGAAACATATGGAATATTTAATTCTATTAAACTATATCAAATTTCAATTAAGAATTTGCTAGATCATTTATATAAAAATAATGTATTTTTGACAAAAATATACATAGGTGATATTACATTAAAGGTTAGTAATATAATTCACGAAGATACATATAGAAGAATATCTTACTGTATTATTCGCAAATTAACTATTTTTAATAAAAATATAATAAAAATGAGAGCTGGAAAGTAATATATGTTGGTGATATTAAAATTAAAAATTGATATATGTATTTTACCTTTATAATTACAACTTTTAAGATGACTTTCCGTTATTCAACAGAAGTATCTAATCTTATTGATTATGAACTCATGATGTCAAATTGTGTGATGATTAATGGTAAATATACATTAGATATACACGACGAAAATAAATTATATGATTTAATTTACGACTATGTTTATATTAAAGAGCATAAAAATATTATTAAAAAAATTGTAGATACATATGGTATGTTTAATGCTATTAAATTATATCTTGATAATAATGGTACAGAATATCATATAGATAATGAATTACTTATTGTAAGAGATGAGTACAAAACATATTGCAAACTATGTATTCCCATAGTGTTAAATAATCTTAAATATTATATTGACGAAAATCAAGATGAAATAATAACTTTAAGTTTGGTCATAAATTACCTTTACAATATTTCACAAACATGCGAGAGAATGACATATTGAGTACATAATAATATATTTCTAATATATTTTTTATCCAACAAAAAGACTATATGCTTACATACTCATTTTATTTATTACCATTCAACTAATCGGTAAGAATACATTTTTAAATTTATCCAATATATTTTTTGATTATACAAGTTATAAAAAAATGATAGGTTAATGTTGAATAAAATACTATTATACAAGTTATAAAAATAATAATGTCAATTGATGCTAATATGATTAAAGTATTTAATCTAATTGATTTTGAAAGTATTTTAGTCGATTTTGAAATTGATATCAATGGTAAATATATTATTGATAGCGATGATGATAAATTGATACAATCTATTAAAAAATATTGTATGATAAATGAAAATGAAAAAGTTATAAAAAATATAGTAGAAACTTATGGAATATTTAATGCTATTAAATTATACCAAGATAATTACGAAGAAAGTTACAATATAGATGGGGATACATCATATATTAATACATATTGTAGTCTATGTATCCTTATTGTTTTCAATAGTTTAAAAACATCTTGTTCTACTCACACGGGATTAGAAAAAGATTCGTATATTATGTTTTATGATAAAGAAGATACATTGGATTTATATATTGATTATACACGTGAAATAGATAATGTAGAATGTGAAAAAGAAGATGATGAATACAAAGAAATAAAAAATCTTATAGATACTGATAATATTTTACCTTATTATGAAAAAGATATTAATGGTAAATATAAAGATAGAACATTTATTAAAGAATATGATGATGGGTGTAATTGCTGTTGCGTTGTATATAATTATTGTCAAACAGAACATATAAATATTATTAAAAAAATTGTAGATACATATGGTATGTATAATGCTATTATATTGTATCAAGATGAAACAGGGCTGGATATTTGTGATGAAGATGATTTTGAATTGGAAAAGATAAAAAATTATGATAGTACATATAGAACATTATCTACGTGTATAGTTTATAAAGTTTTACATTTAGTTAGTTTCGATGTTAGTTGCGAGGAAAATTTGCAATAGAATCATAATTCATCATTTCAATAATATTCTTATCATATTCAATCCATTTATATTTTAATGCTACTATTTTTTGTGACAAGTTTTTTATTGAACTAATAGAAAGTTCGGGATATTCATATATAAATTCTTTCTCTTTCTCTTTTATTTCTTTATCAATCTTTTTTTTCAATTCTTCTCGTTTTTTATTATTGCGAGGAATAACAATACATTTGTAATAACACAAATATATAAAACCAGTAAGTCCTAACGCAATTAATATTTGTTCCATTTTTTATTATTGCCTTATTGTATTAGTTATTACTTTGTTTTTATGAATAATAAATATAAATATATATATATATATCATTTTTTGTTATAATAAAAATGTTCCAATTATAATAAAAAATGATACAACAGTTTATAAAAGTAAATTATACACAGTTTTTAGAAATAATCTAAAACCGAGTAATATGGAATTGACCTTCAAAACAGTAGATAATAGCTACATAACAGAACAATTTTCGCAATCAAATGATATTAAGATAAGTGAAAAATACGTTAATTGGTCTAAAATATTTAACAAAAACCCAAACATTACAAAATATCAGATTAAAATGTTGCTTGAAAATTATTGTGGAAAAAGAATTGTAAATTTTGATAAAATTAAAAAGCAAGATGTTATGGATGGTCTTGTTTTTGCTAAAAAAATAAGTAATATCAAACACGCAAATTATGATAATGATATGCAAATTGATATTGTCTCAAAAGGTAATAAAAGTACAAAAACAGATTATATGCAAGTGGATATTGTTTTAAATATTGCTATAAATACATCTAAAAAACAAGATTATATGGTTATCGAGGATGATTATAACAGAGATATTAAAATATTTAAAAATAAAATGGCTCGCAATAACATAGATATTGATGTTATTAACAACTTTATCAATGACTATAATAGCAAATACTTGGCTGTTAAAAAGTTAGGAGGTATTTATAATTTAAAGTTATGGAGTGATAGTATTTTGTCTTGATAGTATTCTGTCGCGAATATATATTTGTATATATTTTATGATATTTATTTTTATATTTTTATAATATATATAAAACAACATCATTTTTTACATTAACAAACATATCATTATATATAATAATATTTTCTATTATTTCATAGCATAATGGAATGTATGTATTAATGTAATTGGAATTATCTAAATGAAAGTTTTCGTCATATATATTTTGATATAATATAATAGCATTAAATATTCCATAAGTTTCTACAATTTTTTTAATAAGTTTTCTATCTTCATTATCTATGTAATAATCAATATAATCATCAAGTATTTTTACAGATTCATCTATAATATATTTATTATTGGAATCAACATAACAACCTTTGAATATTTTATCAAAATCAATAATATCGTATAATTCCTTATAATTAATAATCATTGTATTATATACTATTGAATGATATCAATTTTATATGAAATGATATTATTTATTGTAGTCATTTTAATAGAGTATTAATAATATATTACCGCATTTCATAATAAATATTTAATCTTCTAAAAATAAAAAATGATAAAAAACTTTATAAATAATATCATCAGTTAATAAACTTATAGGTGAATAAAAAAAGCTAACACAAGCTAACAATAATTATTTCTATAAGAAATGACAGAAATAATTATTGTTGGGTGTGTTGGTGGGTGTATTAGTGCTCTGTCGTATAAATTCATTCAAGATAATCTAAAAATTGAAAACGAAAAAAAAAATAATATTGCTGAATATATAAGGTTAGACTTTGAAATATGTGAAAAACAAAAAGAATTGAGAAAAATGATGTTTAATGAAATCAAAGAATTGGAACAAGAGTTTATATATGAGTATTCCGACATTTCTCTCGATGCGAGAAAAGAATTATCGCAAAAAATTGTAAAAATAAAATATGAATGGTTTGACGATTATAAGAATATTATTAAAAATATGTCATATGAGCGTCATAATATTAGAATGAAACTCAATAATATTGATATTTACGAGATTAATATGCAAAAAAATAAAAACAATATTTAGTAATATAAACTCAATCAAAAAATATATCATTATAGAACATTTTACATATAGAATATAAAGTCTTATATTTTTTTTATATAGTCTTCACTTAATTGTACAAGAATTTGATTGTACAATTCTTGAGCATTATTTACATCTTCATATAAACTTTTTAATTTAGAGAAACATTTTTCCAATTCGTTAATTAAATCTATATTTTTTGGAATAGATATTTTAATGCGTTTAAACATATCTATATTTATTCCAAAACAAATACCTTTTCTAATATTTAAAATCTTGTCTTTATTATTATATAAATAATGCCATAAATATTCATCAGTCATACACTCGTCGCAAGACTTTAATGTAAAGTTATTATTTTTAAAATAATAAATTATACTCAGTGCTTTAAAGCAACTATTTGAAGTCATTCCGTAATTTTTTATTTTTATATTTTTATTACATGAATTATATTGGCTAATATAGTTGTTTGTCATACCAGACCCAAATATAATACTTTGTTCTTCATTTTTTTCAATTTCTTTTCCATATTTTATACTACATACATTCCCCAGTTCTACAATATTTCTATCTTCGTTATTTTCAATTTCGCAAAAAATATTTTGTTCTAAAGTTTCCAACTCTTTAATTTCGCACAATTTTTGTGTAATTACATTATATTGAGAAGAAGCTTTATTGACCCATTCATCTATTTTTTCTTGAGATTTAGGAATATGTAATGTAATATTTGATAAATATTCTTTTGACAACTGTTTGATAAATGTTCCTTTGTATCCGTCATTCAATATTTTCATATTACTTTTAATTAAATAATAAATATATTTTGCGTTTGGTGTCTTAATAACATAGTTATTTTCAGAACAACTAAAACAATTGTCTATTTCTATACTGGCTTTTATATCGTACCCGATAATGAGATATTGTTCGTTATAATCTGCTTCATCGCATTTTTTAGAATTATCATGATTCGTATAGAAGTTATATTTTCCAATTTCATTTCCAAAAGATGACTTTCTTTTGCTTTTTTTTTCATATTTAAAAATACTGCCTAATTTAACACTTTCATAACCTTCGTCCATAACTAATTCGCAACTTGTATTTCGCGACATATATATTGTAATATATTACAATATATTAAATAAATTTTTTATATAATTAAATAATTATTATTTTATAAGAATTTAAAAATGTTCTATACCTTATATATTGCTCTTTTGTACATACCTTGCTTTTTTTAATTTGATTAAGCTCTTCGCGACATATTGTAATAATGTTTTCTTTTTTTTTATAATCCAATGTTTTTAAATACATAAGGTTTTTATCATATATTTGTTTTTGATACTCTAATCGTTTTTTGTCTTTAAATAAACTGTCTATGTAATAATAACATAGATCGTCATATTTGTTAATAATGTTTAATATATTGTTGTATTCATTCAAGTATTCATTAAAATAACGACATTTTTTAATAATGTTTATTATTTCTAATGTGCAAATATATTCTGAATGTATTTTTTTCATTTTCTTGTATTAAATGCTTATTGTTTATCTTTTTAAATTTTTTATGCAATATTGTATTATAACCATATAATATATAATTATATAGTTTTTTTAATTCATATAATTTTCCTAATATATTATCATTTTCAATAACATTATTTTTTAGATATTGTTCAAGAATATTATATTTATATAAATCATAATATTTATATAATTCTATATTTATTATATTAATATCATTATCGTATTTAACCTTATTATTGAAAAAGCCATAAATGTCGTTATAATCAAATATGGAATTATAATTTGAATAAATTAGTTTGTCGTATATTTTGCGTAATTTAAATATTTGTTCCTTAACCGTTTTAGTAGTTTTTAATTCATATTCACATTTTTTATATTCTTCAAGTAAATATTTAATATATGTGTTATGTTTTTCTTGTTCTTTTAAAAAAGTATCTAAATATTCAAATCTTTTTCTATAAGGATATGCTGTTAATAAATTATCAAATTGTTTGCAAAAGTCATTCATATAACACAATTCAATTTCTTGACCTCTATGACAATAACTTTCTAATTTTACTTTTAATAGAATATTAAATCCAGTATCTAAATATACAATTGACTTATTATTATCAAATATTGGTATGTCATTTTTATTACCTTTAAAGTCAATATATACACATCCATTATAAAAATGTATTTTATTATATTTTCTATTTTCCAATGATAATATCCATATTATTTTAGTATTTTCATTTACATATTTTTCTACATTTTTTATAGTTTCGATAGTTTGATGACTATATCTAATCATTATAATATTATCATCATTTATTATTTGTTCTAAATTGATATTGAACCAATAAGGTTTCCTATAATCTATTTTAAATAGTTCAAACCAATTTTTATAAAAGTCTGTATTAAAAACTTTAAAGTCTTTAGATGCATAACAAACGGCTTTTTTGAATGGCGAAAATGAGGCAATTTCATATTTGAATTAACAAATGTTACATTTTTATCATTGCATTTATCTCCTTTTTCATCACAACCACAACAATTATATCTTAATGATTTGTTATAACTATTTTTATAATTATCTAATCTAATATTTATTGATAATAATATTTCACCAGATACCTTATCAATAGCATAGAACATTTATATATAATAAAGGATTAGTATTATATAATATTATTACCATAAAATGAGTACATAATTTTATAAATCTAAATAAATATATAAAGTTTGCAAGATTTTGAAAAATATAAATTATGTACTCGTTTTTCACAATCTAAAGTATTATAATATTTTTTATCATTTTAAAAAAATGATACATTGATATAAATCTTTAACATATCATATCAAAAATGGTTTTTATCATAAAAGACATAATAAATGAAATGATAAAAGGACATACTATTGACTCTGATGGGTATTGGATAATAGATGATGACAAATTGTCTGATTTAATATTTCAAAAACTTGAAAATGAAGATATTTATGATATTAAACTGTTTGTAAATACATTTGGGTTTTTTAAAGCAATAGAAGCATATAAAGAAGATAAAAAAAGTTTTATTATAAAACCAAACTTTAATGATAATTATAAAGAACTTGCATGTTTCATATTATGTTCTAGTATTATGAAAAAAAGTCATGATAACGAAATAGAAAAAGATGATACATATAAAGAAAAACAAGCAAAAAAATACGCAGTGAATAAAGATAAAATTAATGAAAAACGACGGGCAAAATATCTAAACGATAAGTTGAAAAAGCAAGATAAACTTATATTCTAAAATGAAATTTTTGAAGGACTATATAAATGTGTTATAATATGAAAACATCTATTTATGTATATATTATTGGTAATTTATGTGGTATTACGAAGATTGTACTAAAGGTATAAATCATATTGTTATTTTATTTATTTATTTTGTATTTGATGTAATAATATTTAAAACTACAACAATAAACAATAAATAATTACTATATATGATTATAATACTGATAAAAAATGTTCTCAAAATAAGAAGAACCATCCATTTTTAATATGGGATATGGATATAAATATGATATATATAACAAAAATAATATCATTAAATTGTATATCAAATGACTAAATATATACCATTGTGGGCAATAAACAAAAACATATTAACTGGGTATAGAAAAAAGCAAGAATATAAATTAGGTTGCTTTATTAGTATATTTAATATACATAATGAAACCATTAATATATGGACGCATTTATTAAGTTTATCATATTTTTTATTTGTTTTTTCTAAAAACTTTAATAAACTAAATAATATATTAACTCTATATGAATGTGTATCTATAATAACATTTGCAACATCTACTATATATCATATATATATGCCATATACCCAGCAATGGTTTATTATATTGTTAAAATTAGATATATATTCAATTATAATTAATATAGCAATATCAAATATATTAATATTTTACTATTGGTTTTGGTTTTATAAAGAGATTAGAGATTTATATATGCTAATTTCATTTATATATTTTAGTTTTGGTTTTACGGCATTATTATATATTGATATCATAAAACGATACAATTATATATTACTATATTTTGGTATTTATAGCATTAGTATTATAATTAGTTATTATCATATTAATATATTAACAACTGGGAATGTAAGCGAAATAATTATATATAATTTTTCTAAACCATTCACATTTTACGGAATTGGTTTTATAATATACGCTGTTAAAATGCCGGAAAAAATTATATCAAACCATTTTGACATTATTGGAAATAGTCATCAATGGTGGCATATATTTTCATTTTTAGGAGCATATTTTTATCACATTGAAATATTAAAATATAGAGAATATATAATGATAAACAATTACAAATATTAAGTTACATTTTTATTTGTTCAAATTATAATTACTTAAAATTAATATATTATTATATTAATATAGAATAAATATAAATAATATGGGTAAAGAAGCTCTTAAGAAACTTCCTGATAAAATGACAGATTCTGAAAAAAATAAGAAAAAAAACGATAATAAAGCAAAGGCGAATCCTAAATTAGCAGCTGCAAAAAAAGAAAAGAATGATGCGTGTCGCGATAGAAGAGCTGCAAGTGGAAGTTCTAAAAGCTTCGCATAAATAATATACATTAGTATTTGTTTTTTTATAATATTAAAATTTTAATATTAAGGATTATGTATAAAATACCATCGTAGGGTTGTTTTATCTTCAATATCTTCGTAACAAGGGCGAATACACCACTTATTTACACCCATCCCACTTGTAACACGAGAAGTATCTAAAAAATCTTGCTTTGATAATACGCGGTTATTACCACATATGTTGACGAAATGAAACCCTAAATCATTAACATCTTTTTCTTTTGTTTTTTTATTTTTAATTATTCCTAGAGCTAAGCCTTTATTATGACAATCTTCAAATTCTATAAATGGACCTTCTATACGAAGTAAATCCTCTTTTATAATAACAATTTCTTCCTCTTGTTCAAGATTAGCAATATTTTTTGGATTTAACATAGTATATTTTGAATGTACAACTCCTTTTTTCATAGTAAATCCGGAAGTATTATACGAATTTAAAGCAAATGGGTCATTGTATGTTTTTTCATATTCTTTTATTGCTTCTATCGATGTTCTATGTGGTCCAGTTTTATGCCCTGATTCAATTATTGTTCGCCAATATCCACTCATTCTTCCGGGCAAACCTTGTATTTGTACACTATAATCTATTATATTAGTGTGTTGTTCGTGAGTTGCACCAATCCTTATTTTCCATAAATTAGGTATAAGATTTGCTCTACGAAAGAAACATTTAACAGCTAATACAATATGATTAGTCATTGGATTAATAAATAATTCATTAATATCTTTATCAGGGATGCGTTTTTCAGATGTATGGATTTTAAAATCTATATTTAAATCTTTACAACATTTTTTGACGATTTCAATACTTGCATTAGTTCCGCGAATTAAATGAACTCTATAATCATTGCCGTAATTTTCAATAATGTCTTCTTTTATCCATTTTTCGCAAATTTTTGCAGAAGAAATTTTAAAAAACTCTTTTATAAATCCATTTTCTAAGAAATCTGTATGTCCATAATATTCTCGTGGTATATTCATTTTATAAAGTTGATGAAGATCTCCCCATTTATATAAATCATATAACTCTTTTACCATAGTAGCACTAATGAAAACAAATTTGTTATTATCGTCTACCATTCTTTTAGCATCCAAAAATCCTGCGTCTTTTAGAATTTTATGAAGAACTTGGTTGTCTTTACTTCCACAATCAATTTCATCAATAATTATAATTGAATTCTTTACATTTTTTACATTTTTTATCAAAGCTAATGATTTTGATAATTTACCATGATGGAATATTTTATTTCTAAATATCTCAGGTGTTTTGTTTTTCATATCTTGTTCCCAAGAAACATTACTCATACCTGTTATAATTCTCGTATTTGATGGATTTATAATAAAATTATCATCAACATGAGTTGTCATAAGTTTTAATATTTCAATCATTAACCCATCGGCACCAACCTTTGTCTTTTTTTGAATGCTTATAACTCTACATTTAGTTTTATAAAAAATATCAACAATGTTTAATGCATCTTCTTTTTGATTAGGATAAATATATTCAGATGTTCCTCTTATATCACCTTCTAAAAACAACCTATTATTTGTCGCTTTTGCACTATTATAATGTTCATATACCTCTTCACGTCGTGCAGATATTAATTCAATATTATCGTTTAACATACTATTTATTATATATTTTACATAATTTATTTATGTTAATCAATTTTTAAGTATTAGCAATGTAATACTTGATTTGTAGTAATTTACCAATAATGTAAATACAAAAAATAATAAATAATAGTATATTGAAATTATGTAGTATATTTAAATAGAAGTAGATATATTTTCATATACATTATCTATAACCTTTTTACATATATTTACAATTTCTTCTTTTTTCCACATAGATGAACCATGCACCATTTCATCCCATTTATGAGCTTTGATAAATACAGATGCTATTCCGAAACCACATACTTTTTTAATATTTATAGACTTTTTAATATCTTCAATTTGTACATTAATATTTTCGTCGGTAGAAGATTTAGTTATATCAATGTAATTATTTTTACACCCCATATTCATCATATCAATTGTTTTACTTATTGTTTCACTTTCATGAAAGTCGCATCCAGATGCAAATAACACATAAGGAAATATAGGTAATTCAGCAAATAACATTTCAGCACTTCTTATATTTTTTGCTGCATATTCAATATCGTCTCCAACATCTTCTCTTTTACATTTTTTAGCAAATAAATTATCATTTGTTCCCTGAACCTTATCTTCAACGATCAATATTGGAATATCTTTTCCATTTAATGATAGTATCAAAATACCACCATCGGGGCGCATTGAGAAGTTTTTATTTTCTGGTTTTGGTTCAGGTCCGCCAGCATTATGAAAATATTCTTGACATTCGTATAAAGTCATTGTTTTTTTACTATTAACTGTTCCCGAAATATTTTTAAATAATTCTTGTGCGTATGGTAAAACCTCTTTCATAGCCAGACTTAATATTTTTTCTGAGTTTTTACTATCATCGTTTAAACATTTATCTTCATTGTAATATTCGCTTAAACTTTTGCTTAAATTTTGAGACATTTGTATGTTATATTTATTTCCATAAACACATATCAATTTTTATATGTGTATATGCTATGTAAAAAATAAATAATATATAATAAATAAAATTTATAGATTTACCGCATTATACTTAAAAATACATACAATTGATCTCTTTATGAGAACCATCACAAATATCACATTTTTTTTAATAGTTTTTTTCGAAGTGCAATATGTTGAATAATGTCCCATCTTTCCACATTTAAAACAAGAAATATTTTTAGAATCATTTTTCATACTACATTTACTTTCGTGTTTTATTAAAGCAGAAGCACTATGACATTCAATGTCACAATAATAGCAATATATTTTATCATCATATTTTTTAGCAGTCTTTGAAATATTTACATAGCATTTATTAGCAAAATGCCCTGATTTTCCACATTTAAAACATAGATTATTAGCATTAATACTCATCTTTTTAAGATGCTCAATTGTTGTTTTATCTAATTCAATAGAAACATATGAACCTCCTCTAACATTTTCAATGCCATATTTATCCATATATATTTTTGTGTATTTATCTTCGTCATAATCATCGCAGTTAGCAATTAATATTTCAAGATTTACGGGTTTATATTTTTTAGTCCAAATAGAACCTTTTGAGTTTATATGACTATCTATTCTAAATAAAGGATTTGATGTTTTTCCAACATAATATTTATTTTGTTGCAATTCAAGTACATAAATGTAAAGCATTGTTATATAATTTAATGTATATGATTTAATCAATTTTTCAATTAGAACATAATACTTTAAAAAAATATGTTATTTACTAAATAATTCCCAGACCTTACATTGCATTTAAAACAAGACTTTTTCGGCGATTGACATTTTTTTCTACACTTCAAACATTTACTATTATACTTTTTACCTAATTCTAAATATGGTTCAATTGATATATAAGAACCTCCTCTAACATTATCAACTCCGTATTTATCCATATATATTTCAGTATAGACGTCCACTTCCCAGTCATTACAATTTGCTATTAACAATTCAACCGTGCATGGTTTATATTTTTCAACCCATTCCGAAAAGTTTTCATTCATACATTCATTTGTGTGAAAAAATGGATTTGTCGTTTTTCCTATGAAATATTTATTTTCTTGTAATTCAAGAATATAAATATAATACATTTTTAATATTTAATATATTATATATATAAAAAATGATTATATAAGATTTATAATTTTCTTATTAATAATATAAAATGGAGTTCTGCGAAATCTGCGAAAACATGATTTATGCCAAGTCTAATCAAGAAAAACAACTAGTTAAATATTGCAAGCATTGTCTTTTTGAAAAAGTTGAAACTGTTAATACCGCTATTAGAATATCACAGACTATTTATAGCGAAGACGATTTGTTATATAATCAACATGTAAATAAATACCTGCGATTTGACCCTACATTAAGAAGAATTAAAGACCCTCTTATCAATTGTCCAAATAGTAAATGTAATGTTCCAGAAGAAGAAAAACAATTAATATATATCAAATATGATTCTAAAAATATGAAATATCTATATGTATGTGAAAGTTGCGGAGAAACATGGAAGCAAATAAAATGATTTATATATTTGTATTAAGATATAAAAATAAAAATTGATATTATTATAATAGTATATAGTATATTATAATGGCTACATTGTCGTATAAATCCACTAATATCGAAGATGTATCAAAAATGCAAGATAATATAAATAAGGATAAAATTTCAAAACCTATTATGACTATTTACGAGTTTGATAAAATTGTTGGAATGAGAACGCAAATGTTAGCATCAGGTGCACCAATGTTTGTTAAACACGATAACCTTAAAATTTCAAGTAATATGGAATTGCGTCAAATTGCATTACAAGAAATTCGCGAAGGAAAATCTCCTTTCATCGTTGAAAGAATACTTCCCAATAATAAAAAAGAATATTTTAATATCAAAAGTCTTGACCTCGTCGCTGTTAGGGATCGTATGCGTTAAAATATATTAAGTATTTTACTATATTATTTATTTTTTTTAAACCTTTTTATATTAAAAGTTATTGTATTATCATTATAATAAACACTAACATATTCCATTAATAAAAAATTGATATTAATATATATATTTTTTTATTTATTATTGAATAGATATGGATTATAGCAAAAAAACTCTTGCTGAACTTAAATAGTTATGTAAAGAGCGTAATATAAAAGGTGTTAGTTCTAAGGCAAGAAATGCTATAATTTCTATATTAGAATCAAATCCTTTAATTGTAGAAAATGAAGAGATTATAGAACCAATTGAATTAAAACAAGATGTAATACTTGATGATACTATAAATATATTACCAACATTAGATTCAGATTCAGTACAAATTATTATATCTGTCCCACCTTACAATATAGGAAAAGACTTTGGTAATGATAGTGATAAACAACCAATGGACGAATATCTTTCGTGGTGTGAAGTATGGATAAAAGAATGTTTGCGTATTTTAAAACCAAATGGAACAATGTTTATTTATGGTTTTAGCGAGACGCTAGCACTGATACTTTCTAAAGTTCTATATAATATAAATCGTCGTTGGATTTTATGGCACTATACAAATAAAAATGTACCTTCTCTTAACTTTTGGCAACGTTCGCACGAAAGTATTATTGTATTATGGAAGGAAGATAAAGTATTTCATCGTGATGAAATAAGAGAACCATATACGCAAGGATTTATAAATGGAGCGGCTGGAAAAGAACGCAAGGCAACAAAAGGACGTTTTTCAAAAGGTGATAAAACAACAACGTATGTAGCACATGCTAACGGAGCATTACCACGAGATGTTATAAAAATACCTGCTTTATCAGGTGGTTCAGGAATGAAATAACGTGTGGATTATCCTACACAAAAACCATTAGCATTATGTGAAAAGTTAATTAAGTCTTGTATGCAATCACCAAATAACGGATATGTATTAGTACCATTTGCCGGTTCAGGTAGTGAATGTTTAGCAGCAAAAAAATTAGGATTACATTTTATAGGAATTGAATTAAATGAAAATTATGTAAAATTAATTAATGAAAGATTGAATTATAGCGATGTAGAATAATATAGATATAATATTATTATTTTTTCTAAACAATAATCTTCAATTATTATGATTAACGACTAATCGTATAAAAAACTTTCATCAAACTTTGAAAAATGCATTAAAGGATATCATATGGTTAATAACATAATATATGATATCCTATTAAAGAAACTCCATGGGAAGATATAAATGCGATTATTCTAGATGCTTCTGGATTTGTTGTAAAGTATCAAAGTAATGGTTCGCATAAATCTGGTGGATATTTATCTTGTTCTATAGGTGATTTATCAAATAAGTCATCACAATATGATAAGGGAAATAAAACATTTAAAATAAGTTCATATAGACTTACATCAATATGTTCAGATAAAAGTCCAAGTAATATTGAAGATATTATAAAAGAGATAGATTTACGAGAGAATTTTAACTACTATTCTATTATTGTTAGAAAAAATACTTGTGATAAAATACTTTACGATTGGTATCTTATACCAAGCGATTTTCCAGCTTTAAATCCTTCTTCCTATAAATGGATAGCAAAAATAGCAAAAATAGAAATAAAAAAGGATCAGTTATTGGGTGGAATACAGATGTTATAAATGGTTCAAGTATGTCCATTTCATTTAGTATGTCTTCGCAGTTATGGATTAATTTAAGTATAACTGACGATATTAAAAAATATATTGTAGGAACAACAACAGTAAAAATAGGTCGTAAATATAATTATATTGATCTATACGAAAAATTATAATTTATATATTTACAACTTTTAATATTATGTATCTAATTATATTCCTATAACTTTTTTTAATTCTAAATAGATTATAGGATAAGTATTCAAAAAATGGATAATAAATGTACGAGCAAAAAGATAAAAGAGTGTTCTATGAAAGAAAAAAAAAAGTTTTGTAATCCAAAAACTGGTCGTTGTATTACTAATCTCAAAATTGATAAACCAAAAAGCGATAAATCAAAAATCAATAAATCAAAAAGCGATAAAACTAAAAGCGATAAACCTAAAGATGATGAAGTTAAATATGATAAAACTAAAAGCGATAATGAAGTTAAACATGATATAAAAACTAAAAAAACAATACGTCAATTTATACAAGAAGATATACAAAAATATGATACTTTTGCAAAACTTATTGAACAAACACAAACAAAAAAACAAGAGGTTGAAGAAGAAAATATAGTAAATCAATTGATAAAAATAGAAGGTCAATATGATAAATCTAAAAAAGGATTTATATACGAAAGAGTATGGGATATATGCGTAAAATTAGGAGCAACAGACTTTACGCCTAATATTAATAATGATAAAGAAGAATATTATTATGAACACGGTATAGGAAATATTAATAATAAAAAACAATCTATTTTTAAAGATATAAAAGATTATTTTACAGCTTATATTAATGATGGTTATATAAGTGGAAATTCGGGCGGATATTCTGATATTACATTTTCTTCTAATAAAAAAAATAAAGAAACCGGAAAAGTCTATAAAATATTATATATAGTATCTGTAAAATATATTGATGATTTAAAAGCAGGTGTAAAAGGTTATGATATACAAAACTTATGTACAATAATAGAAGATAGAAAAGATGATTATGATGAAATAAAGATATTATTATTTGTAAAAGATAAAGAAATACTTAAGGAAAGATTTAAAAATGCAAATAAATCAAGTAATATTTTAATAAAATATATATCACCTAATGGAAATTATGAGAATGTGTATGATGCAAGTGATTTGGAAAAATACTATAATAAATTGAAAAAAATTGTAGGGTTATATAATTATATTAAAGAAGATGATGATGAAAAAAGGTTTAAAGAAGAATATATTAAAAGTGTAAAAAAAGTATTTATACCTCGTTTTCATCAAGAATTATTTATAGAAAAAATAAACGATATGATTGAAAATGGAGAAAAAAAAATATTAATTGGTGCAATACCTCGTTCTGGAAAAACATATATAATGGCTGGTACAATTTTAAAACATGTTAAAGAACATGTTAAAAACCCAGGAAATATAAATAAGTTTAATAAATATATTATAATAACACCATCTCCTTCTGAAACATTGGAACAATACGAAAAAGCTTTTAGCGATTATATAGACTTTGATACATATAATATTAAGGTTAATAATATAAAAGAGAATAATGAAAATCTGAACTTTAATTCAAATGAAAATCATACAGTATTTTTAATTTCAAAGCAAAGATTGGGATATAAAAAATTGAAAGATAATGATAATTTGATAAAAAAACAAGAAAATATGAAGAAAATTGAAGAAAATATAAAAAAATATTTTGGAAATAATACATTTAATATTATATTTATGGATGAAGCTCATTTTGGTATGTCAACTGAAGAATCGCAACAAATTATAAAACTTTTAGATAAAAATAATGTTCCTAAAATATTTGTAACAGCAACATATAATAAACCAAATATTGCATATGGAATTGAAGAACATCAAAAAATATCTTGGAACTTAAAAGATATTAAACGTATTAAAAACTTTGATATTTCTAAATACAAAGATGATTTAAAACATTTTTATGATAAATTTACAAAAAAAATAGTAATGAAAGTATTGAAAAATAATGGTTGGAATGAGAAAAAAACAGATAATTATGATGTTATAAAAAAAATTATGTTATCTTATAAAACATTTCCAGAACCTTATTTGATAACATCGGTATGGGATAAAGATTTTTTAGATAATGAAAGGCAAAAAATAGATAATACTGACTTTAGTTTTGATATGGAAAAGTTATTTACACCAAAAAATGCAGAAACTTTTGCTAATACTGAACAGTTAGAACAATTATTTTATTATTATTTTGGATATCCTGATAAAAACAAATCTTATACAAAACAAAACTTTTATAAACAAAGAGGTATATTGCCTAGAATACAAAATATATGTAATAATAATTGCAGAACATTGCAAAATTATTCACACAAAACATCACAGTTATGGTTTTTACCATATGGAACAGGTAGAAAAATAGCAGAGGTTATAAATTGCCTTTTACATTTTTTAAAGGCTAAATTTCAATATATTTTTGATAAGCATTTATTTTATGTCGCTATTGATAATGATGAAAAAAAACTCAGTAAAAGATTTAACCCTGTTAATGTTGAATATATGAAAAAGCCTGAAAACATAAAAACAGAAATAGAAAGTATGGAAAAAGACTTAAATAAAGACAATAAATACGAGGGTTTAATTATATTAGCAGGAGGAAGACTACAACTTGGTATATCATTACCAAATGTAGATATTGTTACAATGTTTTCAGGAATTAGTAGCTCTGATTCAATATATCAAATGTTATTTCGAAGTATGACAGAAATAGATGAAGATATATATTGTGATGGAAAAAGTTTTTGTTCGCAAAAAAAATATGGGTTCATGGTTGATTTAAATCCACAAAGAACGATTTACACATTGGAATATATGTCTGGAGAATTAATAGATAAAACTAATAGCGAAAGTGATAAAAAGAATGTATATAATATAATAAGTGATTTAATTAATATCGATAAAGATGTTTTTGTAAGTAATTATGGAGAAACTCAAACTAATGAAGAATTTGTAAAAGAATTATTTGACAGATTATATAAATCTTGGGACGCAAAAATAGATAGTATTAATAATATCGTTAAACAAATTGATTTTGATAAAGCATTTATAAAACTTTTTGAAGAAGATTTTGACATTAGAACTTTTTATAAAAGACAAAAAGGAAATACAACACAAATAATACAAAAACCAGACGATGAAATTACATGTCCTAAAATAAAAATAATTCAAATCTTTAATCCTAATAAAAAGAATATTAAAGATGAAAAAATATTAGTTATAGATATATTGCATAATATTATAACAGAGGTTATAAATATATTAACAATAATAACATCATATAATAATTTAGAGTGTTTATTTAATGAAAAAATAAATATAGATGAAATTGATATTAAATATGAAATAATTAAATTACTTGAAGATGTTAATGATGATCCATTATTAAAAAACATTTTTATAAATATATTGAAAAATAGAATTATAAATAAAGAAATAATAAATAAAAACAATATAGATGATGAAAAAATATTTAATATTATCTATAATATTATAACAAGAATAACAAATAAAAATACAGTTGGTGGAAATATTATTTCTATTAACAAGACTATTCAACAGAGAAAAAAAAAGATATATACAATACACGAACCAGATAAATTATTATTATTTATTCACGATAATTTAAAACCTAAAGATGTAGAAAAAAAAACGAGAGGTGAAGTTTTTACTCCTATGAAACTCGTAAATGAAATGTTAGACACATTACCAGAAGACATATGGACTAATCCTGATTTAAAATGGCTTGACCCAGCCGCAGGAATGGGAAACTTCCCTATAGCAATTTATATGAGATTAATGGAATGTCTTAAAATATTATTACCAGATGAAGAAATGCGAAGAAAACATATTTTAGAAAAAATGCTTTACATGGTAGAGTTAGATGAATCAAATGTATTTATGATGAAAAAAATATTATGCGGTAATAACTATAAACTAAATATTTTTCAAGGTAGTTTTATAGACTTTAAAATATTCAAAAAAATAAATATAAACATTAAATTTGATATTATTTTAGGAAATCCACCATTTCAATATAAAGAAGATGATAAAAAATCACATACTATATGGCATTTATTTATTGAAAGATCTTATAAAGAATTATTAAATAATGAAGGTTATTTGCTGTTTATTCACCCATCAGGTTGGAGAGATATAGACGGGAAATACCGGACCGTTTATGAATATATTAAAGAACATACTATGATATATTTATCCATGAATAATTTTAAAACAGGACAACAAATTTTTGGAGTAGGAACGAATTTTGATTATTATTTAGTTAAAAACTTAATATCTAATAATAATATTACAACAATAAAAGATATTGATAACAAAAAATATGATATTGATTTAAACAAATGGGACTTTATACCAAGTGGTAATTTTGAATTATTTAGAAAATTATTAAGTAATAAAGAAAAAATAAATGTATTGCACGATTGGTCAATTTATGAAACAAGAAAAACATATATATCAAAAACTAAAGATAATATATTCAAATATCCTATAATAGACACAATTACAAAAGGAAAAGGTTGTAATTTTGTATATAGTAAAGAAAAAAAAGGGCATTTTGGAATACCCAAGGTTATATGGTCTAATGGGGCTGGAACATATCCAATAATTGATGATAAAGGTAAATATGGATTAACACAATTTGCTTATGCTATTATAGATGATAAGGATAAATTACAAAAAATTAAAGATGCTATGAATAGTGAAAAATTCATTAACTTAATGAAATATTTAGCATTCAAAAAAGATAATAAATATAATTACAATATAATAGCATTATTTAAAAAAAACTTTTATCTAAAATTCATAAAGGATAAAAATAAAGGTAAATCATTACCTATTGTAAATATAAAAATACCTAAAAAAAATATAAAGTCATTCGGTTGATAATAATTATAATATAACTATTAATAATTATACAATTTCATCATAATTTTATCTAATATGTTTAATCCAATTACATTATTATTTATCAAAGTCTAATGTAATTTTTATAACAATTATCTATATATTTACTATAAAACTGACTGATATTTGAATTATAATCTTCTCTAATTTTATTATAAAAATAATATTACATCAAAATAAATCTTTCAAAGTCTTCAATATCTAATATTGTAACACCTAAAGCTTTAGCCTTATCTATTTTTGTAGATATTTCTTCTTTATTTTTAACTATTAAATAATTCGTATTTTTTGATATTGTTGTATTAACTTTACCTCCATTATCTAATACTATTTTTTCAAATTCTTTATTTCTAAATCCTGAGAATACAAATGATTTATCTTTAAAGTTTGTATTTAAAACAACCTCTATTAATTCGGTTTTACGACCTTTACATTTTATACCAAGACTATCATAGAATTCGTAAAACTTAGGCAAATTCTCAATAAATGCTTTTGCACTTATCTTTGCTATTCCTTCAACCGTTATAAGATCATCAACTGTTATTTTTAAAGCGATATTTCTATTTTTTACGTCGTGTAATAATATATGTGGAAAAACATCAGTAATAGTTTTAATCTTTTTATAACTGAAACCTCTACCTAACATATTAGATGCATCCATTAGAACAAGACAATCAATATCTTTTATTTTTTTTAATGATTCTAAAATATTATCAGAACTTTTATCTTTAAAACCTTCTATTTTCATTAATTCTGCCTTATTGATATTTATTATTTGCTTTATGCTATGAAATCCAGAATTATATATTTTTGTTATATTTCCTTGACCCATATATTCTATATTTGATGTTTTCATAAAATACATAATATTCTTAATATCATATTCGCTGTTTATTTCTCCATTATCTATATTTATTATATCAATATGCGTATCATTCCATTTATAATTTACATCCAATTCTCCAGGCATACTTGGTTTTCCATTTGCTGATTGTGATAATATTGCATTTATATGTGGTATAACATTCCCAGAACGTATTATAATAATTCTTGAACCGGGACCAATGACATTTTTTTCAATATATGACGCATTAAATCCGGTTGCCTGTTTTATTTTAACATCGTCCAGTTTTATTTCATCAAACTTAACAATTGGTTTCATATATTTATCTTTTGATACATTCCATTCAACCTCTTTTACAATTACTTCAACATGTTCAAGTGTATGAATTGATTTAAAAGCAAAAGAATGTTCGGGATTTTTTCCTTTATCAATTTCATATACTTTGCTAATATCTGATATAACAATCCCGTCAATAATATATTTATTATTTCGCGATACTTGAAGATTTTCTGATAATAAATTGAGATTAAGAGTATTAGAAACAGTATTAGAAACAATTAAAAATTTCAATTTTGACATATATGGTAGTCCATTTTCTAAATTAGGTTTAATTAATGTATATGCGACAAAGTCTATTTTATTAAGTATTATTTTATTTAGTGTTTTTGAGTTTACAGCACCGGAAACAGTATTTCGAGGATTAGCCCCGTTTTCTCCTTCTTTTTTTAGTTTTTCCCAATTATCTTTTGATATTATTAGCTCTCCGCGAACAACTAAATCATCATCTTTAATATTTTTAATATCTGGTAATCCATTTATATATTCTATTAGATGAGTTATATCCTGTCCTTCAGTACCATTTCCACGTGTATATAATTTAATATCATAAGGATAATATTTATTAATACTTTTTGCAACCGTTATATCTTTTTTATAAACAATGAGACAACTTACTCCATCTAGTTTATCACTAATAACATAAGGACCTGTATATTTCTTTTGATACTTCATTATTTCTTTATCGCTATCTTTAATTTTATTTTGAGAACCCATATAATAAGGAAGTGGTACTTTATTATCAACATCTGCACCAATTCTTTGCAAATAAGTGTCTTTAGGATATTTCGTTCTAATATAATCTTTTATAATATCATAAATATCATCTGTCAATATATTTTTACCTTCATTGAAAAAATCCTTATCAGCAATCAATAAAAGATTAATTATATCTTTTTTCTTGTATTTTTTTATAAATCCCATTGGATCTTTGTTAATCTCCGCAAAATTGTAATCCATATATATTATATACTTATTCTATTATATATATCATTTTTCTATTTTTGCAAATCTTTAAGAAGACATTTGAGTAGCGTAGCGTATATTATATATTTCTATAACTTTTAAACTTTTCTATATATTCTTGGAAAAAATAAATTATGTACTCATTTCATTCGTGAGCATTATTTATAACTATTTTGCAAAACCTTAAGGTTACCATTTGAGTACATAATCTTTTATTTTTATAACTTTTAAATATTTCTATATATTCTTAAAATAAATAAATTATGTACTCATTTTAATTGCTAACATAATTTATAACTATTTTGCAAAACCTTAAGGTTACCATTTGAGTACATAATTATATATTTCTATAACTTTTAAACTTTTCTAAATATTTTTCAAAAAAATTAATTATGTACTCATTTTAATTGCTAACATAATTTATAACTATTTTGCAAATCTTTAATAAGACATTTGAGTACATAATCTTTTATTTTTATAACTTTTAAATATTTCTATATATTCTTAAAATAAATAAATTATGTACTCATTTTATTTATTACCATTCTTTATAACTATTTTGCAAAACCTTAAGGTTACCATTTGAGTACATAATTTTATATTTCTATAACTTTTAAACTTTTCTATATATTCTTGGAAAAAATAAATTATGTACTCATTTTATTTATTACCATTCTTTATAACTATTTTGCAAAACCTTAAGGTTACCATTTGAGTACATAATTTTATA
>Ga0222649_1000158_pt1 | contig 26053 bp, 37 predicted proteins | sample AntAcemetagen337_FD_179865 | JGI IMG/M metagenome (GOLD analysis project Ga0222649, IMG submission 179865) | Saline water microbial communities from Ace Lake, Antarctica - #337 | ecosystem: Environmental > Aquatic > Non-marine Saline and Alkaline > Saline | place: Antarctica: Ace Lake... | reverse complement strand
GATTCACAAGATATTCTTATGAATGTAAAACCCGCTGAAATAAAAGGGGTGAAAAAATCTAAACCAAAAACTATCGTTCAAAATGGACATACCTACACTCTTGATGAGAAGACAGGGGAATATAAATGATGGCAAAGCCGAAATTCAATCCTAATGAAGAGTTTGAGGTTGTTAAAGAACCGCAAGGAACAAAACCCAAGTTCAATCCAGAAGAAAGTTTTGAAGAAGTTAATTCCCAAGAAAAACCAAGTAAGTTTTCTAAACTTGATTCTTACCTTCGCGGTGGCGCACAAGGTTTGTCTTTTGGCCTTGCAGACGAAGGCTCAGGCGCAGTTGGCGCATTGGGTTCACTCTTTAGTGATGAATCTTTTGCTGATTCTTACAGAAGAAACCGTGATGAATCGCGCGATGTTTACCAAGAAGCTGAAAAAGCAAATCCTAAGTCTTACACTGGTGGTTTAATTTCGGGTGGCGTTGGCGCAAGTTTAGTTCCAATAGTCGGTCAAGTCGGTAAACTTGGACAAGGCGCAAGCTTAGGTGCAAGAATTTTAGCTGGTTTAAAAGCTGGTGCAACTGTTGGTGGACTTGCTGGTGCTGGTAACTCAAAAGCCGATCTGACTAAAGGTGAAGTTGGACAATTTGTAAAAGACACTGGAAAAAGCGCAGCTGTCGGTTCAGTTTTTGGTGGCGCACTTCCTGTCGGTGGAACGGTTTTAAGTTCAGTCCCAAAAGTTTTAAAATCAGGCGCGCGCGGTCTTTTAAAGCGTGGAATAAAACCAACGCCAAATGTTGCAAAAGAAATTACAAACGAAGGTTTGGATTTGGCACTTGATTCAATGGGAACTTTAACATCAACCGCAAGGGGCGTTTATAGCACTTCAAAAAAAGCGGCTTCGGATGCTTATTCGGTAATTGATGATTTGGTGTCAAATTCAAAAAACAAAATATCAACCAACGAATATGTTTCAAAGATTGTTGAAAAAGCAAAAGAACTTCGCGCTTCTGGTCGTATGTCCGAAGCTAAAATTTTAGAAGGACAAGCGCAAAAGGTTAAAAATAATTTTGGTGGTTTAGACATGGAAGATTTAAGTCCAGATGTTTTAAACAACCTTAAAAAAGACTTATATAATTCTGTAAATTACCGTTCGGGAACAACAGCAACGATTGAAGGTAAAAAGAACGCTGCAAAAATGGCAAAAGAATCCGTTGAAGACGTTGTTTCACAAGGCGATGATTACATTAAAAGCATTATTCAAAAATACAACAGACAGTACGGTCAACTTGCACCAATCAAAGAAGCTGCAAAAAAATCAGCCGAAACCGTGAACCCTTTAGGTGGTTTGCTTGATGTTACTGCAGGAACTGCAGGTGCTGCAGCTGGTTTGGGTCCACTTGGTGCTGTCGCAACTGCAGCTGCACGAAGATCAATGCCAAGTGCGCAAATAGCTGGTGCAAATATCTTAAATAAGCTTTCCAGAGGAACAGGATTTGTCACAAAAAATGCTGGTAAATATGCTAGTGTTTTGGAACAAGCTGCCCTTCGTGGTGGGAATGCTGTTGCAGCTACAAATTACATTTTACAACAAACCGACCCTGAATATCGTATGCAGACGAAGGATTATTTTGGTGACAAGTAAACTTTGGTGGCAATCTAAAATAATATGGCTTGGGATAATAGCCATCGTTTTGTCTGCCATACAAGAATTTAACCTAATCCCTTGGCTTGACTCGCATGGTCCATTGATGACGGCGGTCATGGGTTTTGTAACCATATTATTACGGATAACAACGAGTACCGAAATAATAAAAAAAAAAATTCCTAGGAGAAATAATGTCAAAAGTAAAATACGTGGTCCAAGACAGCAATTTAAAAGTCTATCTGGACGCCAACGAAGACGGGGTAGCGTCTTTAGAACTAACGTTAAATCTAAGTGAGGCGCTTCAAGAAGCATTTAAAAAAGAAGCTGCGGTTGAGGGCGTTCAAACAGCATCGATCAAATTCGAAGGTTCAAAATTAGTTCTTATTGTTGATACTGACAAAGATGGCGAGCCATTATTAACTTTAGAATTAGATTTATTCGAAGCGATTGAAGAGACTGGTATTTTAAAATAAATGTTAGAAAAATTTGCCGTTCTTATTGCTAATTATCTTTTTGATAAAATTGAAGAGCGGCTAATAGCATATAATCAAAAAATGTCAGAATTTAAAAAAATCGAGCACGAGTCAGAAGGGCTTATGCTCGAATTAAAATTATCTCAAACTGAAGAAGAATATTATGCAGTTCTTAAAAAAATCAATGCTTTTGCTAACCTTCATGGGACTCGTAAATAATTGCGTAGGGATTCCACCAGCTCCTAAAGTTGATATCGGCGTATTAAGAGTTCAAGAAATCACTCCTGAAAAATTCAAACTAGAAGCTCTTTTTATAAATCAAAATGGAACAGCATATAAAATAAATGCTGCAAAGTTAGATAAATATTTAGTTATCCATCCACAACAAGCCCTTGATATGATCTCATGGATGAATAAGATTATGGTTGTTTTAAAAGCGGAGCTATATAAGCAATAATTATTTTATTTATTTTAACTTAACTATAGGTATGTATTTATGAATGAATCAGTTAAAGAAAAAGTTTACACGGCGAAATGGTTAGCTCAGGATTTTATAAATAAAAATAAACGATCTAGCTTGGTTTCATCAATTACAATTTTAGAAGCGGCTTTGTCCCAGTACGACAAAACTTCTAATTTGATAATTACAGAAACGGAACCTGAAAGATTAGATATTACTCCCGTTTTAACTCCTGTGGCTATACCTTCAATTATGCCTAAACCGATCAATGTCCTAGATGTTGATGTAAATTGGCAATCTAAAGGAAAATATCTAACGCCCTCGGGTAAGCCTATGGGACTTGTAGTTCATTACACAGTTTCAGGTCGCACGGATATTCACGCTCGAAATGTTTGTAAATATTTTGAAGGCACACCAAAATCTTTAGGGTATCAAGTTGCTTGTCCTATAATGGATGAATCAGGAAATATTTATAAATCAAAAAAATGGTCTTTATTATCAGACAGAAATAATCATGCTGGCAAAAGCTCGTGGGCAGGGATGACGGATTTATCATCAAAATTTATGGGTATTGAGATTTGTAATTGGGGTTTGTTAAATTCAAAATCCAGAGCGTACGTTTTAGAAGGTGATATTAGAAAAGTTCTTAAAAAAGACAATATTTTAAATGATGGCGATTACGAAGCATATACTCAGAAGCAAGAATTAGCTCTTGTTAATTTGTGTATTTATTTAAAAAAGAATTGTCCAGATTTTACATTCGATAATGTTGTTGGCCACGATGAAATTGCACCAAATAGAAAAACAGACCCAGGCGGGAGCTTGTCGATTACAATGCCAGCATTTAGAAAAAAATTAGAGCTAATATATGCTAACATTTAAGTATGAAGAATTTAATCAAAGCTCGTTTAGATGGGCAGTGCGAGCTGATTTTTGAATTTGAAAACGAAAAAGTCGTAAGAGCTTATATTGAGTCGGTTGAATTTGATCGAAAAATTCCTGTTAAATTACAAAATGTTGAATCTGAATTTTTAACTGATATTTTAAAAATTCATTTAGATAGATATAATAAATATAATTAAGTTTTTTGTTTTAGAAGCTCATAATGAACAGTATGTATGATTTTTTTGTCTAGGCTGCTGATTACTGTTTCAACTTGCCTTAGTCTTAGGTTTATACTTTCGTGAGTAACTCCAATTTGTGCCACCGAGGATTGGAAAGATTCCATTGCTGAATTAAAACCCCTAAGTTTAGACCCTAACCCGTCAATGTCTTGCTCAAATTTATTAAGCATATTGGTTAATATTACGCCCTCTAGAGCCTTTAATTTTTCTTGTTGTTTAAACGAATGATCAATTAAATATTTAATAGCCAAAACAAGCACTATTATTATGGCAACGGCTGTTCCAAAAAGATGAATCGGGTTTGTTAAATCCATTTATTTTTTAACTTCCTTTCGATTCTTAATTACAATTTCTTTTAGATTCTGTAATCGTCTTAATTCTTTTTCACCAACAATTTGCACTAGCTTATTGCCATCAACTTCAAGCTCGACAATATATTTTTTAGTGCTTAATTTCACCCATAGCCTTTGCCATCATTTTTTCTTTTATGGCTGATTCTACTATATCATGACCGAGGGCTAAAACCAGCTCGTCTAAGAGCCATTTTGTGTCTGGCATACGATTTCTTTTAACGTACCAATAATGATGTTTTTTTTTAAAACTAGGACTTTTGTCCTCTGCCATTTTTATCAATTCTATGAGTTTCATTTAGTTAATTCCTCTAAGCACATTGCAAATTTAACAGAATACTGGGCTAAAAAAACCATTACCATTAAGGTTACGAAGAATAATTGTATTAAAAAAATCATCAATACAATTATCCACATCGTCAGCTGATCTTTTAGCATTATTTCTTTTTAACTACTTTTTTCTTAGCGACCACGTTTTCTTTTACGAATATTACTGATTCTTTTTTGTAGCCCAAAGGTTTCTTTGTGATTTGCATAACTCAAGCCTTGCCTCACTGATGCGAAGCTGTTCAATCAACCAAACCATGTCCGAATGTGTGATGGACATGGTTTTTAATCTTTATTTTATTTCGTCAAGTTTAATCATGCAAGAATTCAAAAGTTTCGTGAGTTTCTTGGTGCGAATAGCTTTTTGCCTCTGACAAATCAATTTCGATTTTTGAATAAGGGTCAAAAAATTCTGGATTGTCGTTCATGTATTTAATCACAACATTCACCGCATTTTTAAAATCTTCTTTTTGTTTTTCATTCATTACTTTTCTCATTTTTTCTTTTCCTTTTTTTATTTATTTAGTTTAAATCCAAATTTAACCGCAACTTGCCATGATTCGAAACTAAAAATTCGCTTTCCACCAATTTCTTTTAAATTATTTGTCAAAACCATTTCTTTGGCAAGAGCTTTTAAAATATCTCGTCCTGTGTAAATAATTTCATCCATTTTTCTTTTCCTTTACTTTCAATGTGAAAGATTTTGTGACTTTCTTTTTGTATTTTTCGAGATCAATTTTAAAATCCGAAATCATTTTTGCGTAATCAAAAGATGTTCCGCCAGCCTTTTCGAGAAGTATCAATCCCTTGACCATACCTGCGTTTAGCGAATGGTTATATCTAACAACGCTTGCTCCGCAGTGAGCGCAATATTCTTTAGTCTTCATAAACTTTGAACCCACCCGTCAATGGCAACCAAAATTCTTCATCTAAATCATTTACGATTTTACCGTCCTCACGGATATAAATATATTTCATTCCAATCCAATGGATTTTATATAATTTTTTACCAGCTAATAATTCGATCATGGCTTGTTTAGGCGTCATGTATTTTTCTTTTCCGTAACAGTTAGTCTATATGAAATCGTTGGTTTCTTTTTATATTTTTCAACATCTATTTTGTAATCCTCGATCATTTTTTTGTAATCTATTCCTTCGGTCGTAGATTGCGAATATGTAAAACCCCACTTCTGGGTTTGTACCTTACCACCAAGTGGCTCTAAATATTTTTTGATTTGATCGTCAATTACAGTTTTTTGCTCGGCTAAAATGTCGATTTCAGCTTTGATTTTTTTACTTCTGTCACCTAAGGATTCTAAATCCGTAAAATCTTTATTAGCCAAAACGTCCTCTCGAAATTTCATCAAATTTGGCATTAGTTTTGTTTCTATATATTCAGCGTCCCTGAAAACTTCGATAATATGGCGTTTAAATGTTTCTGGGATTAGTTTGTCCATAAATTTCTTTTCATACTGCACTAAAAGCAAATATGTTTTTTTCATTTTTAGATTTACTAAAAATTGATGCTGTAGCTGAGGGTAAAATTTCATAGGAGCGACATTACTTTTCACAGCATCATCAAACACTTGTTTACCGATCATTTTACATTCCCATGATTCTGCTTCATCCATCGTCAGGCCATCAAACGAGGCCATTAGCCAATCGATTTCTGGGTGAGTCACAATCGCTGGCATAAACCTCTTGTCTTGCAAAAACTCGAACCTAGGTCTTTCTAGGGCCTCGACCGAATGGCCAAGGTTAGCAATTGGATTAGATTTCTGGGGAGGCAATTTTTCAAAAACAGTAGTTTTCTGTAAAAGCAAATCAGCCTTGCTCATATACTCGGATACACCCATTATAATGTTTGAATCCGAGGCTCCTATTTTGCCATGGCGTAATTTCAGCCAATCTTGAGTATTTTGGTCCATCTAAAACGGCACCTTTTCAGCATGGTTAAATAATTCAGGTTCTTTTGCTGGCATTTCAGAAATGGCTTTTTTAAATGCACCACTTAATTTCATCGCAGCAAATTTTTCTTTCAACGCATCCTTAGACGCTTTCTTGATTCCCTGCACTCCGCCTGTATACTCTTTATCGTTTACCCACTCAATATACTGATAGCCTTTATCGTTGATCGAAATTGTTAAAAAATATTCTCTATCCACTGATAAGCCCGTTCCTTCGGCCAAAACAATTGGGTCGTCTCCAGTGAAACCCATAGCCACAAGGGATTTGATCGTTTTATCATTCGGCTTGCCATCTCTCGTTAAAAACAATCCGTCCCACTTCATGGTTTCGTACTTAACGTCATCATCTTTTTCAATGAGCTGAAAATTAACAACAACCTTTGGGATATCACCAAGTTTTTCTACGATTTCGATTCCATAATCATTTATTACGCCTTTTGCTTTCATATTTTACTTTCCTTCCAAGTAGGTTTTAATTTCTTTTAATTTTTCATTATTGTTTTTATGTTTTGGTATTTCAGACAATGCTTTTTTTCTTATCTCTGCATCGTTTACTTTATCTGCAATTGCTAGAACGTCCTTATATAATTCATCGTCAGATACTGGTCTTGAAAAATAACCTTGTAATGTTTCAAACATTCCAGACTCTTCTAATTTTATTTTTGCTGGCATTTTTACTCTAGCCTTAGCATCGAATGATTTGCCATCAGAAAATAAAAACCGACCCGTTTCTGTAGCTCTTGCGTCCTTGCCAGTACCTACGACAAAAATATCTTTCTTTAAATAGAATGTGCCATCAACGTACTCCATCCACATCTTGGAAACTTTTTCGTGCATTTTTAATGTTTCCCTTAAATAAGGAACCTCGATATCTGCGTCGTGGTGCATATACTGTTTTGGATGCCCGATTAAAACCAAATGCTTTGTTTCGTTGATTTCATCTAGTTTTTCACGAATATCTTCGTGAGCTTTTTTTGAAATCTCAACCCATGCGCCATAGCCATTAGCCGCTTTTGTAATATCATCCGTTTTGTATTTTGCTAAAATAGATTTGTGCACTAAGGTTTCTAACCAATCCACAGAATCTATTATCACAGTTTCATAATCATCACGCTTGGCAATTTCAGCTAGGTTCGCATTAAATTGCTCCAAAGTTTTCATCCTAGCATATCTGTGGACAAGGCCATCAATACGACGTCCACCGCCCTCGATATCAACCAATATTGGTTTAGGGAATTGTGCTGCTGTGGTTGTTTTACCAATCCCTTCCTTTCCGTAAAAAATAACTCTTAATGGAATTTCATTCATAATCTTAGTATCCTTGTCCTGTTAAATATTGATCGAGCATTGCGTACTGTCTTTTTGGTATTTTTTTATTGTTAATCCATTTGTAGGACGTCATGGGACTTGTGTAGCCTAAATTATTACTTACGGTTTCGTAACTAAAACCTTTTTCGTTTTTTAATTTCTTTAGCCTTCGTGCTAAATTCGCTTTTGTCATTGAGTATCCTTATCTTTTTATATATCTATTTAATAGATGGATAATTTACGACAATATCAAATCGAAGCAATCGATGGCGTAATGCAAAATAAAAGAAATTTAATTCACCTAGATACTGGGTCTGGGAAGAGTGTCATTTTTAAGCATATAATCTTACACGCCCTTAAAAATGGTCAAAAAGTATTGTTTCTAGTAGCACGACAAAATGTTATTACGCAGGCATACGAAAAGCATTTCGGAGATATACAAAACAAGTCGCTTATGATGGGTGCAAATAAATATGAATTATCTGATTTGCTTTGTGCCTCGATTGATACGCTAACAAGGCGTAAGCATGTCCATGATGAAATTGTAAATAAATACGACCTAATTATCGTGGATGAATGTCATGATTGCACGGCTAATAAATACACCTCGTTTTTGGATTTGATTCCTCAAGATAAAACTTGCATCGGGTTTTCGGCTACTCCCTATCGGGTTGGTAAAAAAGCACATACCTTTTGGGATTTAGTTATTCATCCAATAAATACTTTGGATTTAATTAAGCAGGGACATTTAGTATTTCCCGAAATTTATTCGGCTGAAATAAAAATGAAGTCGGATGTAAAAACAATAGGTGGTGATTTTAATAATAAAGATTTGTTTAAACAAAATGATTCCATGGCTGTTTATGGAGACATTGTAAAGGAATATAAAAAATATGGTAAAAACAAAAAAGCATTTTGCTTCGCCATCAATATTGAGCACTCTAAAAAAATAGCGGAAGAGTTTTCAAAAAATAATATCTATGCTGTACACGTTGATTCAAACGACCCACCTGAATATAGGTCCGAAGTGCTATGGGAATTTGAAAACGGCCTAATTCAAATTCTATGTAATGTTAATATTTTTTCAACAGGCACGGATATTCCTTGTGCTGAAGTCGGCATCATGGCCCGTCCTACGAAATCCTTGATATTATGGAAACAGCAAATAGGGCGGCTCCTTAGGCCATACAAGGATAAAAAATCTGCGATTATTTTAGATCACGGTGGCAATACGTTTCGCCTAGGTCATCCAATAAACGATTTCCCTGCCGAGATAGATCAAGATCAATTAAAAAAACCAACTGAAATATCTATGAAGGTCTATCAATGTGGTTCTTGCTTTTATGTTTTTGGATTGAACACAAATGTATGTCCCCAGTGTGGAGCTGAAAATGAAATTAAAATTCGATTGATAAAAGAAGAAAAAGAAAAACAATTAAAAAAATTCGATTTAAATGAAAAAAAGAAAAAAGAAAAATCCGAGGACGATGAGTATGAAAAAGTTAGGCGGTTATATTTTAAGCCGAGCAGGGAAAGCGAACCGCTGTTTTTATTAAGAGATAGAATTTTTGATAAGGCAAAAGCATATAAATACAAAAAATGGTCCATACTTTTTAAAACTTATGAATTAGAGAAAGAACGTAACGCAATCGGCCTTACGATAAAATACCCTAAATGGTTTTTGGATATACAATCTAAAAATGAACAATTACCTCCAGCATCAGAATCTAATAGCGAAGACTTTACCTATCCTCCAAAATGAGTTCCCAAAATTACGCATGTTCCCACGCCATGTCGGCCTGTTTTATAACGTTCGAGGCGAGCCAATCCAGATCAATAAAAAAGGAATGTACGATTACTGGGCGTTATACCCTATGGCAAAAGGTGCATTACACATTGAAATGGAATTTAAAACGGGCAATGCTAAGAGATCGAAAAATCAGATTATCTGGGGGGATTTTTTAAATTCAATGAATTGTCATAATTTCGTGATCAACGAGACCAATGTAAATGATGTCATTCAGAAAATAAAAAACCTAGTCGCCATAAACGACTAGGTTAAAAAAGAACGCCTCCGAGTATCGCAACAACAAAGGAATAACTCTTAATGAAAACTATATTAGACTTAAATTCAGAAATCAAACACAACCTTGGCGACGCACCAAATACAATTCTACTCAACGAATCATGGGAGCGATTTCAAGTCGGTAAATCCAAAAAAGCAGGATGGCTCGTTGGTAAAACATGGTCGCACAATAATAAAGAGTTCTGGGCTGCCACCTACGGGTCTTGGAATTTAGGAATAGAAAGATTTAGATTTTTATCTTGGGATAAGGACGAGGAGCTCAAAAACCCAGGTTTAAAAAAAGAATTGGAATTGTTAAGTAAAAAAGCAGACGCTGAGATCAAAAAAGAGCAGGTCGCTAATAAAAAAAGGATCCTTGATAAATTCCAGTCTTTTAAACCTCTAGAATCTGCAGACAATCGATATTTAGCTAAAAAAATGGTTACATCTTACCAAGGTCTGTATTTGGATTCAGTAAATAATCTTGTCGTCCCGATTTACGAATCGTTCGATAAAAAAATAGCTGGGTATCAAACAGTATTCACTACGCATAAATCCTTCCCTTCTGGGCAAAAAGTTCAAGGCAATTTCTTTTATTATGGCGATGTTCAATCCGCTGATTTTGTATATCTGTGCGAGGGCATCGCTACGGCTGCGACGATTTTTGAGGTTACAAAAATTCCTACGATATCCTGCTTCCAAGCCAATAATATGCCTCATGTGATCAAACGAATTAAAAATGAATTACGTGGTAAAAACGTGGTTATCGCTTGCGACAACGACCCGATGTCAAAAATGGGAACAAAAGCCGGAATTGATTTCGCCATGCGTGCAAAATCCAAGTTTGGCAATGCTGTCATTATCCAACCTGATTTCGGTTCTGAAATTACGGCTTTTACGGATTACAATGATTTGTTCGTATCCAAAGGTTTTGATGAAACTCACCGACAATTAAAATTTGACCCCTCCGATTTTGTAACTGTGGATTTCTTAGGCCGAAATCGTAATGGCGTTTATTTCTTTTACTCTAGCCGTGAAAAAACATTACGAGAAGCTACGTTCGAAAAAATCAGGGCTGGGGTTTTGTGCGATATTGCAAAGGATAATTGGTGGGCACAACGGTTCGTCCCTATTTACTTGAAAGATAAAGAATCGGGCGAGATGGTCAGGACCGAGCGAACGAATTGGAAAGCTACGGCTGAATTGATCGCTGAAAAACAGCAGGCCATCGGATTTTACGACCCTTCGAATATCCGTGGCATGGGCTCCTGGGTCGATGGTAAACACCATGTGCTAAATCTTGGCGATCGAATCTTGGTAAATGGCGTCGAGGAATCCTTCGGTCGATCAAAAAATTTGCGTAAATTCTATACTCCGTCCGATCGCACGCTTGTATATACGGATTCATATACAAATAATTTTTTGCCAATTAAAAAAGCAATTGATTTAGTTGATTTCAAATCCGAGCGTGATCGAATTATCTGCTTGGGGTATTTAGCTTTTGCCCAGATATTTAGCACGCAGAAGTGGCGTCCGCATTTATGGATTAGGGCCGATCGAGGCTCGGGTAAATCTAGCCTATTAGGTCTTTTGAACGATTTAATTCAGAACTCGATGATAATACAGGATTCAACGGCTGCAGGCGTTAGGCAGGCCGTAGCGAGCGACTCATGTGTATGCCTGGTCGACGAGGCCGAGGGCGAGCAATACCGAACCAAACAATTATTAGAAATTGCCCGACATTCATCCAGTGGTGCAAATTCCAGCGTTTTACGTGGGACCACAACGGGCGAGGTGATTAGATTTAAACCCGAATTGTCTTTTGTATTTGCATCCATCCGCTCACCCGATTTAACCCCAGCTGATGAATCCAGAATTATTGATATATTTTTAAGCAAAAATGGTGAATCATGCCAATCCAGAAATCAGGAAAGGGTGGCCGCTTTTTACGATGCCCAGAAATTAAGCCATGATTTATTCACCTATGTGAATAAAAATCTCGAGATATTTAACATAGGCCGTGAAACAATCCACAAAGGGCTAATGAATGAGGGTCAGGACGCTAGATTCGCCGACCAGTACGCTCCAATCTTGGCTGGGTATATGTTGCTCTACCCCGATTCGGATTTGCTAGAAACGGCCCGTGTGGTCTTTTCGGATATGAACAATGAAGAAGATCAAAAAACGGATAGCGAAGATTTTTATGATATTCTTATGCAAATAATGATCAAGGTGGATAAAACTGAATGGTCTTTAGGCATGACCCTAAATAATTACAGAGACAATCCAACTTTAGAATATATGAAAAAAGCCTTATTGGAACATGGTATTCATTATTTGCCTAACATTAAGGCTTTTTGTTTTTCAAAAAACATCCATTTAAAAAATGTAATAGCTCGCCAATCGAATTATAAGAATTATTGGTCTGCTTTTAAAACCAACCCTAGGTTTGAATATAAAAACAACGGAAAAGAGGGTAAATCATGGCGATTATCCTCATTTATCTTTTGAAAAGGTAAACTTACCTCCTTGTTTACCTTAGATTTATCTAGGTTTCCGTAGTAATATCATATAGTTACGACGGATTTACCTATTTACCTAGGTTTTCACAAAACACCTATACATATTTATGCTTATTGATATATCCATAGATATGTCTATTATTATTATTATATATATATATTATTAGTAAGTAAGGTAAGTAAGGTAATAAACGAATAAAAGCTAATAATATCAAATACTTGATGCGCTGCGTTTATTTACCTTTTATTTACCTATTTACCTTTTTGTATCATTATGCTGCATTCTTAATCATTATGCTTGATTTTTGTGATAATATATATTATTATATATATATACCCATAGGAGGGATTATGTTAGATTTTCTAGGATTTTTACTAGGCACTTTGTTTCAAATTATATTTTATGTGGTGGTTTTTAAAATCGCTGTGTATTTCTACTATTTATTTTAACCAAAAAAGGACATTCAATGAAAACCCTAATCGACATTGATGATAAACTGAAAACTAAATTTAAATTATTATGCGTAAAAAAGAACATTTCGATGAAACAAGCCATTGAACAACTTATTAAGGAGTATCTAGATGAAAACAAAAGCTCAAAAACTGCACGATCTAGCAACCCACCCATACTATGGTCCAATCGTTAAAAAAATACCTGCAGATATTATCAAGGTAATGTTCATATTTCTGGCATGGCATGAGGATACCGACGATGAGGAATACGCCACTATGATTCTACGAAATGATTACCCCGTGGGGATGCAACCGAAAAAAGATCGCCATTTGATCAATGAAGTTTTGCTAATATGTAAATAGGAATTTATATGAAAAAAATTAAAACTACAATAACCAAATTCTGTCTTTTTTGTGGGATGAAATGCGATCTGCAAAAAACAATTAAAAATAAAAAAGGGTACCCCTTTTTAAAATAGGGTACCTTGACGTGCTGTGTCTGTTTAATATGTTTGGGTTTTAAAAGTCGGTTTGACTTTACGGAGTTCATGGATAAGTTTTAGGCATGAGCTTAGAAATCAACGACAAAATTGTTTGGACAAAAATTTCAGAAATCCAACCAAATCCAAAAAACACAAACAAACACACAAAAAATCAAATCGAAAGACTTGCAAAAATAATAAGCTATCAAGGTTTTCGATCACCAATTGTGGTGTCAAATTTGTCTGGTCTTGTGGTGGCTGGACACGCACGGCTGGACGCTGCAAAAAAACTAGGGTTGACGAAAGTGCCAGTTTCTTTTCAAGACTTCACAGACCTTGATCAAGAGTTTGCACATTTAAATGCAGACAATGCAATTGCATCGTGGGCTGAAATTGACCTTGATGAAATTAAAAAGTTTGAATTCAAGCTGGATTTTGATGTTGATTTTCTAGGATTTAAGGATTTCAGTATTAGCAATAATCTAGACATGTCAGACTTGGATGAAAAAGAAGACAAAGAAAAATTACCTTCTTATAAACTAGAAATCCAATTTCCCACCGAACAAGAGATGACCGAAAAGTATAACGAGCTTATGAGTGATGGCTTCTTAGTTAAGGCTCTGTTTTAAATGGCAGAGTATGGAATACCCTACATGGGTTCAAAAGGTTCAATCGTAAATGAACTTATTAAAGTATTCCCAAACGCAGATCACTTTTACGATTTGTTTGGCGGTGGGTTTTCTGTCACTCATGGGATGATGGCAAGAAGGTCTAGGGATTTTAAACATTTTCATTTCAATGAAATCAGACCAGGCATTTGTGATTTAATCAAAGATGCGATTGATGGCAAATACAACTACAATGTTTTTAAGCCACCTTGGGTTTCTAGAGAAGACTTTTTTAAAAATTTAGATACAGACCCGATGGTCAAAATACTGTGGTCCTTTGGGAATAATGCTAAGACCTATTTGTTTTCAAAAGAAATAGAGCCTTATAAAAAGTCTATGCATAACGCTATAGTTTTTAACGACTTTGATAATTTGGCAAAACAAGTTATGGGATGTTCTTTTTTTAGAGAAGGTTATGATATTAAATCCCGAAGGCTGGTGCTTAGAAATAGAATTGAATTTTATAGAAAAACAACTGTACCTGAATTTTTATATCCTTTTTTAAAAGAAAAAGATTTACAAGTTTTAAAACAACTGCAACCGCTGCAACAACTGCAACAGCTGCAACAACTGCTACAACTGGAACAACTGCAACAACTAGAACAACTGCAGCAACTAGAACAACTAGAACGACTTAATTATTACAACCTAAGCTATGAACAAGTGTCCATAAAAAACAATTCAATTATTTACTGTGACCCACCTTACGTGGGTACTTCTAAATACGATGGTGGGTTCGATCACAAGGTTTTTTTTAATTGGGCGGACGATCAAGTAAATCCAGTTTTTATTTCAGAATACAATGTTCCCGACAAAAGATTCACTGAAATTTGGAATATAAAAAAAAGATCAAATCTAAGCCATGTGAAGACATTAAATATTAAGATCGAAAAATTGTATGTAAATAAATCTGGGCTTAAGGCATTGAGATTGTGAGGGACGCGGCTGGAAAGTTTAAAAAAGGAAACAAGGTTGGTGGAGGATTGAAACAACCCAAAGAATTAAGGATTGAGGTTCTTGAGGATATCGTTGAACTTCGAAAGAAAGGTTACGGCCGAATCTTGAGACAATTTAAAAACATGTCGCAAATGCCGATTTCCACTTTCAAAATCATGTTGGACAACAAGGGACTTTCAATTGAGGATGCCGCATTTATGTCTTTTTTTAAAAACATGATTGAAAATGGTGATGTTGCGCGCATGAAATTTTATTTTGCAACTTATGGAATACCTACGGATTTAAAAGCCATTACGTTTCAGGAATCAAATGCAAATGCTGGCGATATCGATGATCAAAAGCGTGATGTAAATGAAGAGCTATCTAAAGAAGAGCAATTAGAGATGATCGAAAAAATGAAAATTATTATTACGTCTTCTTAACGTAGAACTTTTCGTCTTCAAAAAATCTATAAACATTTTTATTTGAATTGATTAGGTTTTTAGTGATCTCAATTTTCTTTCTGGAGTGGTCTACGATATTCAGGTCGGGCCATTTTTCGCAAACATATTGAGCCATTAGCGATTCTGCATCGGAATCCATCCCAATTACAAATTGTGGAATATTCACAACCTTGAACATCTCCCATAATCCAATGGCTAAACATTCGTTCTCGTATCTGGTAAAATTATTAAACCCAGGTTCTTTCGTGATCAGGTCTAGTTTGTTAGAATGTCGAATGAATTTAAAGAATAATTGAATACGTGCGATAATGTCCATCCAGAAATCTTGCCTAAATTATTTGAGAATGTATTGACGCAAAAAGGCAATTGACGATATGGAATTAGCTACACATAATATTAAACAGCTCCATGCAAACGAGCTAAATTGTTTCTATACAAACGAACAAAGGAATAAAATGGACACCCAAATACAAAATTTAATAGACGATTCTATTCAGTACACGAGTATTTACGACTTAATAATGACGTCCCAGCATAGCGGTTTTATGCACGACCGCTTAAAAAAAGCTCAAGAATTTATCACGCTGAAGCATACAGCCCTCAAAGAACAAATCAAAAAACATCCCGATCAAGAAGAAGTCGTACGTCTTTTAGGCGAGAGGGCTAAAGAGGTATTGTCGTGAAAAAAGAAAAGAAAAATGAAGGTGGATTATTACAAGATATCGAGTTCGATGCTCTATCTTTATTAAAAGTCCCAGCTGGTGAAATCGGTGCATTTAATTATTCAGTATTAAGATTAAAAATTAAAAATGGCGAAGTGACTAACGTCGAAATGTCCCCCCCGAATATGAAACAAATAGCAATGAGCGAAGGCAAAATTGCATTTATGAAAACATTTTTCTTCGAGGACGTTAGCGAAGCGGTGACTCCAGATGCTCCATAGACAAATTGTATTATTATTATTTGTTCTGGGTGTGATAGGATATCTAGCTTTTTTTAGCAAATATATTCTATTTACTTGTTTTTCTGGCCTAGTATTGGCCGTGCTTTTTTTCGATCAATTTAAAGATATAAAAGAAAAGACAGAAATCGAAGAAAGAATGATTGCTCTCGAAAAGAAAATCATCGCACTTGAAATAAAAAACAATAATCTAAGTCTAACCGTGGGATTGCGTAAGTAATGGATGGACAGCAAATACCTAAAGGCTAAGTACGACGAGCTAGTCCTCAAAGCATGGTTAGACGGAAACCTAAATTACAAACTTCATGCTGGTCAATTAAAAATTGATAACGAAATCAGAAATGGTTCCGAAAAATTACACGTCGTAAACGTATCCAGACAGTTTGGCAAAACATTTCTAGAGGCAAAAATAGCTTGTGAAGTGGCTCGTAAAAAAAAGCGAGCACGAATTAAAATTGGTACTGCATTTTTAACCGACCTAGAGGAATTTGTATTGCCTGCGTTTGAAGAAGTATTATCCGATTGCCCACCATCATTGAAACCAAAATACAATGCACAAAAACATAAATTCACGTTTCCATATTGTGGCTCTGAAGTTAAATTGATCGGGCTAGATAGAAAGCCCGATGGACTTCGTGGGAATGTGGTCGATGCAATTATGTTGGATGAAGCGGGGTTCATTGGCGATCTGGATTACCAATACAAATCTGTAATTATTCCTTCGACTACGCATAGGCCGAATGCAAAAATTATTTTCTTCTCGACTCCACCTGAATCATTAGATCACCCATTTGCACAATATTGCGAAATGCAAAAGCTATCGGGTAATTACTCGCACGCTACGATTTACGATAACCCGATGTTAACTGAAAAACAGATTGACGATATTATAAAATTATATGGCGGTTCTGATTCAATTGAATTTCGTCGTGAGTATTTAGCAGAATTGATCGTGGATAAAAACAAAGCGATTGTGCCCGAATGGGATGATAGATTTATCGAGGCCGTGCCTCCAACGGAATTTACTAAATTTTATCATAGATATACTGCGATGGACTTAGGGGTTCGGGATTTTACAGCATTTTTATTTGGCCACTATGATTTTAATAAAGGTCGATTGATTATTGAGGACGAAGCGGATTTATCTGGCGATAAAGTTAGAACCGATATCATGTTGGAATTGATTAGAAGAAAAGAAGCACAACATTTCGGTGAAATAAAACCTAGATTAAGAATTTCGGATAATAATAATTTACAATTATTGAATGATTTAACTACCCTTCACGGTATGCCATTCTCACCCACCTCGAAAGATCATCTTCATGCAATGGTAAACGAGTTGCGAATGTGGGTTCAGCGTGGTCGAATCGTGGTTCATCCACGTTGTAAAATGCTAATTGGCAATTTAAATAACGCATTGTGGAATGATCGACGTGATGAATTTACGAGATCATCCGTTTATAAACATTGGGACCATTTAGCTACGCTTATATATATGGTGAGGAATATAGATCAGCATACGAATCCAATTCCAGCGACTTATGGAATGAGGATGAGTTCTCACCATATGAATGAAGGGTTTGGTCAAGAAAAAAACTTAACAGAGTTAAAAAAAGCATTTAACCTTAAGCGGTAAGGAAGAAATATATATGAAAAAATACTGGGCAACAGAGGGCATCGATAAGATCGGCTCTAAAATATTAGGTCAATTCGATGATTACCAACAGTTTATTCAGACAACTGGAATGTTGGCCGTATGGCAAAAAAGCTATGAAGCATATTACAAACCTATGTGGATGCTTGGTGGAACGCAAAGGGTTGGAAACCAAGGCGAGTATACTTCGACTTGCATAAATCATTATAAAAATTTATTAGAACATTTGCTCACAATGGTGACGCAAAACAGACCTGCGCTTGACCCTAAGGCTACGAATACAGATCAGAAATCACAATCCCAAACGATTTTATCTCGTGGATTATTAGATTATTATTTAAAAGAAAAGAATTTAGAAGAGCAATACGTTCTAGCTCTAGATTACGCTATTAAATTTGGCGAAGGTTTGATTATTAAAGAATGGGATGCGACCGAGGGTGCTAAAATTTCAGAGGACCCAGATACTGGGCAAATTATAAATGAGGGTGATTTAGTATTTACATCAGCAATGTCCGTGGATGCTGCTCGTGATTGCTCCGTTCGTGATGTAAACAAAAACAAATGGTGGATTATCCGTCGCTTTGAAAACAAGTACGATATGGCCGAAAAATACCCAGAAATGGCCGATAAAATCATAAATTTAGCGGACGATACGGATTCTACTTATGAATTGAGAAGAAATATATTCGATTCGTATTCTTCTGATTTAATACCAGTTTTTAAATTATACCATAGTAAATGCTCGATATTACCCGAGGGCCGTATCACGGAATGTTTGCGAGAGGATATAATTACAGTTGACGGACCAATGCCATATAAAACAAACCCTGTAAAAAGAATTATTCCAAAACAAATTGATAGAATGAATTTTGGATATTCTGCATCGTTCGATTTACTTCCTATCCAAGAACAATCCGATGTTTTACATTCCACAATTACAACAAACCAAAGATTATTTGGAGTTCAGAATATTCAAGCACCGATCGGTTCAAACGTAGGCGTTGAGGAATTAAAAGACGGGTTGAATCTATTATATTTCGACCCGAAATTAGGTAAATTAGAACCTCTAAATCTTTTGCAAACTGCTGGTGAAATTTTTAATTACACTAGAGATTTATCTGGCCTAATGGAAACGATATCGGGCGTAAATTCAGTGGCTCGTGGTAATCCAGAAGCGGCATTAAAATCAGCGTCTGGTTCAGCGATGGCATTGATTCAATCTATGGCTATCCAATTCGCTAATAAATTAGAGCAGTCTGCAACGAAGGTTCTAGAAGAAATTGGAACGGATATTATAAATGATTTAAGGGTATTCCAGAAAAACGAAAGAACTGCTGCGATCGTTGGTAAATCTAATCAAGTTTATATGTCAAACTACACAGCCGAGGATTTGGATTTAATAAATCGGGTGACTGTTGATCGTGGGTCTGCGCTAGGTAAAACCACGGCAGGTAAATTACAAATCGCACAAGATTTATTTGAGAAGGGTTTAATAAAAACCGCAGATCAATATTATATGGTTTTAGCGACTGGTCGATTAGAAGTTGCAGTTGAAGGTGCTGAAGCAGAAATGTTAAACATCAAATCAGAGAATGAAAAATTATCCGAGGGTGTGAGCATACCCGTTGTTGTTACAGATAATCATCTTGCACATATCAACGAACACAAAGCGGTTATTGCTCCGCCCGAGGCTCGTCAAGACCCGAATGTTCTACGTGAAACATTGGCTCATATTCAATTACACATAAATGAATTATCAAATCCGATGAACGCCAATTTATTAACATTGCTTGGTCAACAACCGATTATGATGCCACCACCTATGCCACCAAATGGCGGTCCACCTCCACCACAAAATGGCAATCCAATTATGGAAGAAGCAGAGGGTGTGAATATGCCAGCCTCGCCCACCAATCCGATGACGGGTGAGCGTGCTCCATTAGCCGATGGGTCCGCAGGGCGTCCATGAATCGAGAGCACATGAGACCGATAAATTTAGATAAAGATTACGCTTGGCTACAGCTAATTTGTAATACTAGAGACGTTAAAACATTTAAAAAAGAATATTTGCCATCGACTGGTTATATTGTCGAGGGTAAATGTTTTTGCTTCGTGTACGAAACAAATTCTAAGGTTTGTATTCTAGAACATTTAGTTTCAGCGAAGGGTTGCGATACTGCTATCGTAGACAAATTGATAAAAGACATAATGGATTTGCAAATGCGAAAAGGATACACGCTAGTCGTTGGAATCACTACGCATGAAAAAGTAATAAATAGAATTAAAAAATATGGTGGTAAGGCTTCTGAGCCTCATACTGCTTTTTATAAAAAATTATAAATAATCGTATCCAACAAAGGACCGATCAAGGAGATGTTATGGAAGTGGAAACTTCAACGCAAGCACCAGAAGTGGAAGTAAATTTAGAATCAGAGGATTCAGGCGAAGAGCAAGTTGCAAAGCCATCGGGTCCAGACCCTAAATTCTTAGAGGCATTACGTCGTCATAAAGAAAAAGTAAAAATCGATGGCGAAGAAATCGAAGTCGATTACGAAACTATGAAACGAGATTATCAGATTCGTAAAGCATCGGATAAAAAATTTCATGAAGCCTCGATGAAAGAAAAGAGAGTCGAAGAGTTCTTAAAAATACTTAAAACAAATCCAAAGCAAATTCTGATGAACAAAAATCTTGGGTTGGATATGCGTCAATTAGCGGAAGAAATCTTAGTCGAGCATTTGCAAGACGATATGATGGACCCTAAAGATAGAGAGCTAAATAAATACAAAAAACAAATAGCTGAAATCGAAGAGCAAAAGAGATTGGCTCAACAAAAATCAGAACAAGAACAACAAAGCCAATTGCGTGAAAAATATTCTGATGATTACTCAAATGAAATTGTCGATGCTTTGAAAGCAGCAAACCTTCCAAAATCAGAACATACAGTCAAACGTATGGCTTATTATATGCACCAAGCATTGAAGCAGGGCTATGATCTAAAAGCAGGAGACGCTGTAGGAATGGTGCGTCAAGATTATATCAACGAGCAGAAATTTCTTTTCAATGAAATGAGCGAGGATGTTTTAGCGGACATTCTGGGTGAAGAAAACGTAAAGAAAATCAGGCGTTACGAAGCTAAACGTTTAAAAACTGGTAATACTTTGCCACGCACTCCTCAACAACCAAAAGGGGTCGAGGTCCATAAAAGAAATGTTAAAAATAATAAAATTTCTGTAGACCAGTGGAAAGAGAAGTTAAAAAAGTTCGACTAGACTTGTAAAGTTTTTAAAAAATAAATACGATAATAACTTAAGAGGTTTTTTTGCGTTCGGTTCGCCAAAACAATTTAAAACCTCTAATCAGTTCAATCTTGATTCGTTACGGCTAAATTAAGACTCCGAACATAAGACAAAAATAGAATTTCAATCAATCTTAATTCATGGAGAATTTATATTATGGCAACTAGCCCTAGCGACCTAACGGGTCTATTTAAAGAAGTTTACGGTGATGAAATCATCAACCTAATTACGGACAGTGCGAAGAACACGAAACTTATTGATTTCGTTTCTAGCGAACAACAAACTGGTAATAAATACCACCAACCTGTAATCGTTCAGCATGAGCATGGCGTAACATACGCTGGTCCTGCTGCTGGTGCATTTGCATTAGAAGACGCTATTACAATGAAGATGCAAGATGCACAAATCGAAGGTTCACAAATGGTCCTTAGGTCTGCGTTATCTTATTCTGCGGCTGCTCGTGCATCTAAAGAAGGCGCAAAATCATTCAAAAAAGCAACTGTTCTTCAAGTTCAGAACATGCTTGAGTCAATCACTAAGCGTGCTGAAATCTCTATCCTACACGGACAAATGGGAATCGGAAACATTGCTATCGGTGGATTTGATGAAACTGGATCTGGTGCGACTACTGCGACTTTCGTAGTTTCTGATGCAACTTTTGCTGATGGTATCTGGGCTGGTTCAACTGGTGCTAAATTAGTATTTTATTCTGATAAATCAGATACTATTGATGCTGCAACAAACCTAAACGCTAACTCTGATACAAACCAAGATGTAATCATCACGGCTGTGAATATAGCAACTAGAACAATCACTGTTTCTAGTTCTGCGGCTGCGATTGAAGACATAAATGATGTTTCAGCCACAAAAGCATTAGATATTTATTTCAAAACAGCAGTTGAAGGAACTGGTCTTACGTTTGCATATAACGAAATGGCTGGGATGCATAAAATCATGGTCAACACTGGTATTTTATTTAATATCAATGCTGCGGTTTATGATTTGTGGAAAGGAAACACAGCGACAGTTTCTGGTCAGCTTACTTTCGGAAAAGTTCTTTCTGAAAACTCAGCTCCAGTTGCTCGTGGTGGTCTAGATGAAGAAGTGGTTTTAGAAGTACATCCTAAAACATGGGAAAACTTGAACTCTGATTTAGCGGCTCTTAGAATGTTCGATGGTTCGTACAGCAAAGACAACGCAGAAATCGGTTCTCAAGAAATTTGTTATTATGGACAGTCTGGAAAAATCAGAATCATCGCTTTCAACCTTATTAAACGTGGTCAAGCGTTCTTGTTCCCTCCTAGCCGTTGTAAACGTGTAGGTGCACAAGAAATTTCATTCAAAACACCAGGTAAAGAAGACGAAATCTTCCTACAGTTGCCAAACAACGCTGGATTTGAAATGAGATGCTACACTGACCAAGCATTACTTATCGAAACACCTGCTAAATGTTTATATTTAAGCGGTTTTACAAACGCATAATATAAAATAAACTAAGCTGCTCGATTTATAGTCGGGCGGCTTTTTGTTTGTAAGGAGACAAAATGTTAAGAGTTATTTTTGGAACAGACCCGACGTCATTAAGTTTACAACCTAACGAGAAGACTTCGATGATTGAACTTTCAACTTATTTAAGAGCAATAGCTGGTGGTATTTTATCATCAACTATTTCTGTTGCTCAAAATGCACTTCAAGCAACTGGCTTGGTCACATTTACTGGTGCACCAACGGCTGCGGAGACAATCACTATTGGTAACATTGTATTTACAGCAAGAGCTAGTGGTGCAACAGGTAATGAATTCAACATTGGCGGATCAGTTACAATCACAGCCGCAAATTTAGTTACTGCAATTAACGCAAGTGCTAGTTTAGCTGGCATAGTGACTGCTACAAGTTTAGTCGGTGTTGTAACGCTTACTTCTGTAGTTCCAGGTTTAATTGGAAATGCTATAAGTCTTTCTGAAGGGTTGAGTAACGCAACAGTAACAGCTTTTGCCAACGGTTCTAACGGTACTTTAATTAGCCTGTAAAGAACTGATTTTAATTTGCACTTAAGCCACCTAAAATGAATAATGCATTCATAGGTGGCTTTTTATTTTATAAACCAAAAGGATATAAGTATGATGGATAAGAACAGAGAGTTAAAAATGCAACTTTTAGAAGAGCTAATGGATATGATGGACGAATCTGTCGGAAGCCAATTTAAGCCAAGCGAAGAAATGCCCGAAATAGAAGAAGAGATGCCAGAAACTGATTTAAAAATGATGGCTAAAGAAAAAATGATGGGTGCGGAAGAACCTGAAATGGAATTAGAAGAAGAGGCACCTGAATTAGAATTAGAATTAGGCGATGAAGGAATGGAAGAAGAAGAAAGTGGCGGTTTATTTGAAGATACTGCTGGCATGAGTTCATTTGAGAAAAAATTAAACGAAATGCGAAGAAAGAAGTAATCCATGAGCGTAAGCTATACTGTAAACGAGATAATATCTGGAATAAAAAGGCGTGCGACAATTCCGACAAATCAGGGATTGTTTAATGATGCTGTTTTAATTGAATTTGCAAACGATGAAATGCAACAAACAGTTGTCCCATTGATTATGTCCGTTCGTGAGGATTATTTTGTTAAACCTATAGATATAGCTTTAACAGGAGCAAATCCTTCTCAGTTTCAAATTCCACCTGATGCAATCGGGATGAAGGTTAGAAATATAGGTCAATTGTTTTCTGGAAACGCATTTGTAAATTTACCTAGATTAAGTATCACTGAAATAAACGATTATCGAAATTATGGGTTTGTCGTGGAAGGCAATACAGTCAAGGTTTACGCACAGGGATTAAGTCAAGTTCGAGTTTATTATTTCAAAAGACCTTTGCAATTAACTCAATTAAATTCTGCTGTTTCGCAAATTTCATCCATTGATGAATCAACAAATACAATTACAATTTCTGGAATAAATCCGTCTTGGTCTACAGCTACAGAATTAAATTTGATTCAAAGCTATCAGCCATTTGATTCGATTGAAAACTTGTTTCCTATTTCTGCTGCGTATCCAGATTATGAATTTGAATCGGTCGCTGGAATGAGAGTTGGCGATTACATAACCAGACAGGGTTTTTCACCAATAGCTCAATTGCCAGTAGAGGCGCAAAAAACATTAGTGCAAGCGACAGTTGTTAAAATTCTAGAAGCAATGGGTGATCGTGAAGGTATGGCTGCTGCTGAGAAAAAATTAGAAGAAAATATAAAATCAATGACAACGATGATTACACCAAGAGTGGATGGAAGTCCTAAAAAAATAATTGATAACGGAATTTCTCAGTGGACTGGGAATAATAAAAGATGGCGGTGGTAAGCCATGGCTCAAAAATTAGATTTAAAAATAAAAGGGTTATATAAAAACCCTAACGTCTTCTCTGAAGTTCCTCCAGGTGCTTTGGAAGAGGCCGATGATATTGTAATAGAAAAAGATTCGATTGCAGAACCTAGGCGTGGTCAAAATTTTTATTTAGGACAATTAGCAAGTACGCCCGATAAAATATTTAATTATCAAAACAAAAGAATCGTTAGAACATTTGACGGTAAATTTCAAAATGATGTTGGTTCTTCGTGGGCACAATATAATGGAACATACCAGTCGATTGATTTAGAAACTAAAACTCAAAGTTTAGAAGTAAATAGAAATTTTTATTTCACATCAGTTTCAGGTGTGAAAAAACTAGACTCAATTACAAGCAATATTACTTTTTCTGGAGCACCTAGAGCATTAGATGGCATTGGCGAATACAATGGCTCATCAGGTTTTTTAAATGATGACGAATCCGTCGCATATAGAATTGTTTGGGGTTATATAGATAAAAACAGCAATTTAGTGATAGGGGCTCCTTCGAACAGAATTATTGTCACAAATGATTCGGGGTCGTCTGCGAACGCCGAGCTTAGTTTTTTAATACCAGAAAACTTAAGTACAAATTGGTTTTATCAACTTTACAGATCGCCTTCGGTGGCTAGCTCAATAGAGCCATTAGATGAAATGCAATTATCTCAAGAAATTTATTTAACATCAGCTCAAATATCTGCTGGGACAGTCACAACCATTGATAATACACCTGATAGCTTGAAGGGTGCTACGCTGTACACATCACCCTCGCAGCAAGGAATATTAGAGGCGAATGATCAACCTCCGTCTTCGTTGGATATGGACGTTTATAAAGACCATGTTTTTTATGCAAATATAAAATCAAAAGAAAAAATCACTATAAGTCTTTTGTCCGTAGACAAAAACAGCTTAGTTAGTTTCGGAGCAGCATTAGTCACTGGCGATACTACGAGTGGAAGTGCAGTCATAAGCAATATTTCAACAACTGCAAATATAAGAGTTGGGATGGGTGTTTTTATTCCAGTGGATACAAACGTATTCCCAGACGGAACGACTGTTGTGTCAATAGATTCTGGAACTCAAATTACTGTTTCAAATAATGCGACTGGTACGGACACTGGGACTAACTTTAATTTTGGAGATAGAATTTCTATAAGTGGCGTTGATTATTTTGGGATAGCAAGACCAAATACAAATACTTTGCCACCTAATTATTTTTCAGTTCAAACAAATTTAACACCAGCAGAGAACATAAATGATACTGCTTTAAGTTTAATAAATACGATAAATTCATCAGCAGACAATGCGAGCATTTATGCGTATTATCTTTCTGGGTTCAATGATCTTCCAGGTCAAATTTTAATTGAATCTAGGGTTGGCGGTGAACCAGAATTTACTTTGTCATCAACGCAAGGGGCATCATTTAGCCCAGCATTGCCAAATAGACAAACCATTACATCCAATACAGCAGCCACTTCTAGCGTTATTACGTCCGTGGCTCATGGATTAACTACAAATGATTT